>Ga0335071_10000025_pt1 | contig 204223 bp, 159 predicted proteins | sample Lox_Sample_15_FD_206724 | JGI IMG/M metagenome (GOLD analysis project Ga0335071, IMG submission 206724) | Soil microbial communities from Loxahatchee National Wildlife Refuge, Florida, United States - Lox_Sample_1.5 | ecosystem: Environmental > Terrestrial > Soil > Wetlands | place: USA...
AACTTGCGAGGAGTTGTCCCTAGTACGAGAGGACCGGGATGAACAGACCCCTTGTGTACCAGCTGTCACGCCAGTGGCACCGCTGGGTAGCGAAGTCTGGAAGAGATAAATGCTGAATGCATCTAAGCATGAAGCTCGCCTCAAGATAAGGTTTCCCAAGGCAATAAAGCCTATGAAGGACAGTCGCAGACTACGACTTTGATAGGCGGGGGGTGTAAGCGTGGCAACACGTTCAGCTGACCCGTACTAATCGTCCGTTCGGCTTAATCATAAAACTTTCTCAAGCCGTCGTTGAGAGAGCTAAACGTCTTGTAAGATCGCAGCACAATTGTTCGGCAGCGGGCCGAACTTGAATGTAGTGGCCGGGCTTTAGACCGGCCGCATGCCAGCCCAAAACTGTTGTCCGCATCGCCTCACCGCGATGCGCGCATCTCGTCCGAAAAGTTCCGAAGCTTCTTTTCTTGCTTATGGCTTACAGCTTATGGCTAAGAAGCTTCTCCATCTTTCCGGTGGTCATACCGCGAGGGTCACACCCGTTCCCATCCCGAACACGGAAGTTAAGCCTCGCCGGGCCGATGATACTGCACGGGTAACTGTGTGGGAACGTAGGTCGCCGCCGGGATAAATTCAAAAGGCCCCGAACTTCGGTTCGGGGCCTTTTTCTTTTTCCCGTCGTCTTTGTAGCGGACGCCTTCCGAGGCGGGGGCTTGCTCTCCATCGGGCGCAAAGGCCAGGTCGCCCACGGTTTAGGTGCCCCGCCGGCCTGGTGGCTCTGGTGAAGAAAAAAGGGGCTCCGGTTTTGGTACCAGTGAGGTGATCCGCGAGCCGTAAAATTGTGTGACCAAATTGTGGGAAATTCGGTCTAAGCAGGTATTCCCGGAGGCTGTGAAATGTTCTGGTCGAAGATGGGAGGACAATTATGAAGATCGTAGTGATCGGCGGAACCGGACTTATCGGATCAAGGCTTGTCAGCAAGCTTCGCGAGCAGGGACACGAGGCCGTAGCCGCGTCACCCAATTCGGGTGTCAACTCCATCACCGGCGAGGGGCTTGCCGAAGCGGTGAAGGGCGCGGCGGTGGTCGTGGATGTAACGAACTCTCCTTCCTGGGAAGACGCGGCGGTGATGGCGTTTTTCGAGACCTCCACCCGGAACCTTCTCTCTTATGGAGCGGCGGCGGGCGTGAAGCATCATGTCGCGTTGTCGGTGGTGGGAACGGAACGCCTGCTCGCAAGCGGTTTCTTCCGCGCAAAAATGGCGCAGGAAAATTTGATCAAGGCTTCCTCGATCCCCTACACAATTATCCGCGCGACGCAATTCTTCGAATTCGTCAAGGGCATTACAGATTTCGCCACCGAAGGCAACAAAGTTCGCCTGCCAACCGCGCTGATCCAGCCGATGGCGGCCGACGATGTCGCCGCTGCGGTCGGCCGGTTTGCGACGGGTACGCCGGTGAATGGCATGGTTGAAATCGGAGGGCCGGAAAAGTCTCGTCTCGATGAACTCGCCCGGAAGTACCTGACCGCAAACAAGGATCCGCGCGAGGTTGTTACAGACCCGAGTGCGAGCTACTACGGGGTTGTGGTGAGCGAGAAGACACTGGTTCCCGGCGATGGCGCGCTGCTCAGCGAGACGCGCTTCGACACTTGGCTCGCTAAGTCTGAGGCGAAAGCGGCGGCGGGCACCCAGTAAGGGTTCCGTTAAAGAGAGGCCGGTTTGCGTGAACCGGCTTCATTCGAACGAAGGGGTCTATTTATGACGATTGCAAAACTAATTGTCATGCTGGTTTGTCTTTTGTTTGTCCCACTGGAAACCAAAGAGGCGAAAGTGACACCACTCTTTTCGAAGGACCTGACGGACATTCCTGGCAAGGAAGGTCTGATGATCACGGTGGAATATCCTCCAGGCAGCTCGGACCCTATACATCGCCACAACGCGCACGCGTTCGTCTATGTACTCGAGGGCTCCATCGTGATGCAGGTGAGGGGCGAAAAGGAAGTGACTTTGACGCCTGGTCAGACCTTCTACGAAGGCCCCTCTGATGTCCACGTCGTCGGGCGAAACGCAAGCCAAACCAAACCGGCGAAATTCGTAGTGTTTCTGGTCAAGGACAAAGGCGCTCCCGTATTGGTGCCGGAGAACTAAAGCAAACGACCACAAGAATGCGGATACCTAGTTACGGATCATCCGCGAATACAGGCGATTGGAGCATGCGATGAACACGTTCGAACAACCGATGGCAACGCTCCGTATTGGAACGGGAGGCCAGGGATCGCTAGAGAACTTCAGATCCCGTCGACGGGCGTTTAAAGCTCTGCACGAGGCAGGCTGTTTCGTGATTCCGAATCCGTGGGACGTCGGCTCCGCACGGTACCTGCAGCAGCTCGGATTCACCGCACTGGCGACGACAAGCGCGGGCTTTGCGTTCTCGCACGGACTGCCCGACTCCGAAGGTGCGCTCACTTGTGAGCGTAACCTGGCATACATAGCCGATATCGCGGGCGCGGTCGATGTTCCGGTCAATGCGGACTTCGCGTCTGGCTATGGAGCGTCGCCGCAAGATGTGGCCGATAATGTCACGCGCTGCATTGCGGCCGGCGTCGCGGGCCTGTCGATCGAGGATGCAACCGGTGATCCATCGTCGCCGCTTTACGAGCTGCCGCTCGCCATCGAGCATGTGCGCGCTGCGCGCGAGGCGATCGATCAGTCCTGTGCCGAAGTCCTGCTGACGGCTAGGACAGAATGTTTCCATGTTGGCCATCATGATGCGCTTCGCGAGTCGGTCCGGCGCCTGCAGGCATTCGCTGAGGCCGGGGCGGACGTGCTATTTGCACCCGGCCCCCACGATCCGACACCGATTAAGGCGCTCGTTGACGCGGTTCGGCCGAAGCCGATCAACGTCCTAGTGGTTCGGGACAGTGGCTTGAGCGTCGCTGACATCGCGGCGCTCGGCGTGCGGCGCATCAGTGTTGGCGGCGCTTTGGCTCTTGCTGCATGGACAGGTTTCGCGCGCGCAGCGCAGAAGTTGAAGTCGGAGGGGAGTTTCGCGGGCTTTGCTGGCCTGATGTCGTACCCCGACATCAACGGATTCTTCGTGACCGACTACCGCTCGCGGCAGTCTGAAGGGCGGAGATCGGCGAGGTCATCAACCTAAGTATTCAAGGAGGCAACAGATGAAGTTTCCTTCGGCCGCAAGAAAGTGCGTTTGCCGGTTGCACTGTGCAAAGCGAGTTGCGTGTGACTGAGACTCCACGCTCGACGCTGCTCTCAAGCGCCCCGAATGCAGCGCTCCTTTTTCCGTTGTTGAGTTCCGCGCAGATTGCACGGATTGCTTCGCAGGGAGTGATTCGCCCGATCACCTGCGGCGAAGTGTTGATTGAAAGCGGCCAAACTAACGTGCCCTTCTTTGTGCTGAAGGCCGGTGAGATCGAGGTCATTCGCCCCTCGGCACTGGACGAGATTCTGGTCGCGATTGTCGGGCCGGCTCAGTTCACCGGTGACATCAGCATGATCCTCGGTCGCCCCGCCCAGATGCGCCTGCGTGTCCGTAACTCTGGCGAAGTCGTCCAACTGACGCGCGACCAGATGCTCGCCCTCATTCAAACCGACGCCGAAATCAGCGAAGTGCTGATGCGCACGTTGATCCATCGACGCGTCGCGGTGATCGCGCAGGGGATTGGCGACGTCCTCCTCATCGGCTCCGTCGGGTCCGGGGCAACCCTGCGAATCAAACAATTCCTGACGCGCAACGCCCACCCCTTCAAGTACCTCGATCTTGACCGCGACGCCGATGTTCGGCAATTGCTCGGTCGCTTTCACGTGGAGCCGGCGGAGATACCTGTCGTGATCTGTCGCGGCGAGGTGGTGCTCAAGAATCCCAGTAATCAGGAGATCGCCGACTGTCTCGGTTTCAACAAGGGGATCGACTACACCCACCGGCGTGATGTCGTCATCGTCGGCGCCGGACCCGCGGGTCTTGCCTCCGCCGTTTACGCGGCTTCCGAGGGACTCGATGTGCTGGTTATCGAGGCGAACTCTCCTGGAGGACAAGCGGGCACAAGCTCGAAAATCGAGAACTACCTTGGATTTCCAACGGGGATTTCAGGGCGAGAACTGGCCGGGCGCGCTTACGCCCAGGCACAGAAGTTCGGCGCCGAAGTCATGATCGCAAAAGGCGCCGCGGAGTTGGTCTGCGAAAATAACTCCTACGGCGTGAAACTCGACGACAGCGTGACCATCCCGGCTCGTACAGTGGTCATTGCCACTGGCGCTCGATACCATAGGCCGCCGCTCGCGAATCTTTGTCAGTTCGAAGGTGCGGGCGTCTACTACAACGCGACCTTCATGGAGGCCCAGCTCTGCGAAGGCGATGAAGTCATAGTCGTAGGCGGAGCGAACTCGGCCGGCCAGGCGGCGGTGTTTCTGGCGCAGACCGTGCGACGCGTCCATCTCCTCGTGCGCTCCAGCGGTCTTTCGGCGAGCATGTCGCGATACCTCATTCGACGCATAGAGGAGAATCCAACAATCCAGCTCAAGACAAGAACCGAGATCGTGGCTCTGGATGGCACCGCTCATCTTGAGCGTGTGCTGTGGCGAGACGCCACGGGTACTGTAACCACTCACAATATTAAGCACGTATTCCTGATGACGGGAGCCGACGCGAACACCGCTTGGCTGAATGGCCGCGTCGCGCTAGATGCGAAAGGTTTTATCAAGACCGGACGGGATCTGACGAGGGAAGATCTCGCCGCCGCTCGCTGGCTGCCCGACCGCTCGCCTCATCTGCTCGAAACCTCGCTTCCGGGCGTGTTCGCCGTGGGTGACGTTCGGTGTGGCAGCGTCAAACGCGTGGCATCGGCAGTTGGTGAAGGGTCGATAGCGGTTTCGTTTGTCCATCGCGCGCTTGCCGAGTAGTTCGCAGACCGTCGGAAACCCGGGGACAGACGGAAAGTTCCCCAACACTGCCGCCGCCCCATACCTCCGCCCCGCCTTTCGAATTCCCCAGTACTCTTTCATCAAAAAATCGTCCCAGTACCAAACAATACCCTTGTCGCACAAGTTATCTTATTAGATAATGTCCCATGTCCGCGCCGGAACCAGCATTCACTTCCCCACTCCCCGAATCCCCCATTCCTGATTTGGAATGCCCTCCTCTCTCCCCAACGCGGCCCAACTCCTTCCCAATTCCGAAAGCCATTCTTCCATTTTCAATTTTCCAATTTCCACATTCTTCTCCCCGCTTCGGCTCGGCACTCGCCGCTAAGTTCTTTAGCTACGTCTCTTACGCGAACCCCCCGGGTACCCCCCACTCCCGTCCTGCGCTATACTCCACCGCGCATCCACCGGTGATCCCGTCATGAATAAACGCTCTTTCCTCCAACTCTGCTCCGCGCTCATGGCCAGCCGCGCTCTGGCGCCATTGCTCGCCTGGGCCGCGCCAGAGAAGCTCAGGAACTGGGCCGGCAACCTCGAATATGGCACGGAGAATCTCTACTCCTCGCAATCCCTCGAGCAGATCGTCGCCTTCATGAAGAGCCAGAGCAGGCTGAAAGTCCTGGGCACGCGCCACTGCTTCAACAGCATCGCGGACAGCTCGCAGCAATTCCTTTCCCTGAAGCCCATGGACCAGCTCGTCGAACTGGACACCGCCGCGCGTACGGTCACCGTCGAAGGCGGCGTCACCTATGGCCACCTCTGCCCACTCCTCGATAGCAAGGGATGGGCGCTGCACAACTTGGCCTCGCTGCCGCACATCTCCATTGCCGGAGCCTGCAGCACCGCCACCCACGGTTCCGGAGAAAGAAATGGCAACCTGGCCACGGCGGTTTCAGCCCTTGAAATTGTGAATGCCGCCGGTGAAGTGATGCAGTTGTCTCGTCAGAAAAATGGCCCGGAATTTCTGGGCGCAGTGGTTGGATTAGGCGCGCTGGGAGCCATCAGCAAGGTCACGCTGAACGTGCAGCCCACATTCCAGGTGAGCCAATACGTTTACGAAAATCTCCCCTTCAGCCAGTTGAAATACGATTTTGACGCGATCGAAGCCGCTGCCTACAGCGTAAGCCTCTTCACCGACTGGCGCGAAAAACGCATCAACGAAGTTTGGTTGAAATGCCGCATGGACCAGAAAGCCGGCTTTGACGCTCCCGTTGAATTTTTTGGCGCCAAAAAGGCCACCCGAAATCTCCATCCCATCGCCGAGCTTTCCGCTGAAAACTGCACCGAACAGCTTGGCGTTCCCGGTCCCTGGTACGAAAGGCTCCCGCATTTCAAGATGGGGTTCACGCCCAGCGCCGGCAAGGAATTGCAGTCGGAATATTTTGTTCCGCGGCGCAATGCCGTGGACGCCATCTTCGCCGTCGAGCGCCTGCACGAGCAGATCTCGCCGCTCCTGCTCATCACCGAACTCCGCACCATCGCCGCCGATGAGCTTTGGATGAGCCCCTGCTACCACCAGGACAGCGTCGCCATCCATTTCACCTGGAAGCAGGACTGGCCCGCCGTCAGCAAAGTTCTTCCCCTCATCGAAAGGGAACTCGCTCCGTTTCATCCCCGCCCGCATTGGGGCAAGCTGTTCACGCTTCGGCCCGCCCAGCTCCAAGCTGCCTATGAAAAGCGCTCCGACTTCCTCGCTCTGGTCCGCCAGTTCGATCCCAACGGCAAATTCCGCAACGATTTCCTCAACATCAACCTCTTCGGCCCTTCATAAAGAACTTGTTGCGTCATCACACCTCTGCCCGCAAATTCGGCCGCAGCGTCAGCGTCCCATCTTCATTCAACTTCTGGTGGCACGCCCAACGCACCGGATAGCGCATCCCCTTCACTTCAATTTCCGCTCGCAGCCGCAGCCCCTGGAACTTCGTTCCTTGTGGCAACACAAACTGTGCCTGCCGGATCTTCCCCGGCACCGGATACCCGGCGTCCAGGCAGCCGCTCTTCAGCGACTTGCCGTCCTCGCTCTCCACGGTCACGCGCAATACGCCCGGCACTCCCGCAATGCCGTCGTTCGCGAAACCGATGATCAGCCCGAGATGTCCCGCATCCTCATAGCTCCAGATAAACGATGGCCTCACACGATAGCCGATCCTTCGATTGATGCGATCAAACGCTGCCGGATACGCTTCGTAGTACCGCTGCAAATTCGCGGCGCTGATCTGGTGAAAATTCCAAAGCGACCAGTAGTTCGCGCCAATGTCCATCACGTGCGCGATCATGTTCTCCGCCGGCGAAATGCCCTCCTGCGCCGCAAACGCCTCCGGAGGCTTCCCCGGCAGCCCTTGCTCCAGCAGCGCCGCGGTCCACGGCGGGCGGTTGCTCAGCGCCTCGATCTGCTCGTTCTCGATGAAAATCGTGTCGCTGCGAATCCAGTTGTGGCTGCGCACCGTTGAATCCAGCAGCACGGAATTGCCCACGCGGCTGAAGTCCGGCTGCGTGTTCGTCAGCAGCGGCGTCTTTGTGAAGTGCTCCAGCTGCACTTCCAGCATGCGCATCCAGGTGCGCTCCGCCGTTGCGTAATCCGGAAACGGATTGTTCGCGAACGGCCAGGTGTGCCCTTCGCCCCAGAATCCGTACATAAAGGTGTCCATGAATTCGATTTGCGGATTTCCGTTAAATTCGGCCGCCAGCAAGCCCACCAGTTCCTCAAACGCCCGCTGAAACGCTGGGTCGTCATATCGCGGCTGGTATTTCGAGTGTGGATTGTTGAGATAGCGCTTCGCCGATTCGCGTTCATGCTCGTCGGTCAGCACCAGGTCCACCTTCGGCACTTTCTCCAGCACGAAGTCCGGCAACGCCGCGTCATGCGTGTAGTCCGGCGCGCACATCTGCACGCGCATCCCGATGCGCTTGTTGTTTTTCTTCGCCAGCTCGAAGACAAGCTTCAGGTACTCCGGCATCTCCAGCCGCCCAGGCCTCGGCTGTATCTCCCGCCACGTCGGACGGATGTAAAGCTGCTGCCCCAGCGGGAACTTCACCAGCTCTTCGATCGCCTGCGGAATGTTGCCGGCCTTGATTTCGTCCGTTCCGGAATCCGCCGTGATGTAGGTGATCAGTCCTTTCCCGTAATTCGGCACCACCTCGTCCGAAGGAGTCGTCGTCATCACCACGTCGTCGGTTGGTATCACCGCCTCCGGCGCGTACTGCGGAAACGGCCCCTGATTCAACCGGTCCGTAACGGTTGGCCCGCCGCCAAAGTCATAGCCCGCCCAGTTGTGCGCCGGCACCAGCCCGTCCGTCTGCCCCGCCGCCGCGCTCGCACGTCCGGGCGAGCCTGCCTGCACCAATGGCTCTGCCAGCGCCGCTCCACTGGCCCCTGCCACCGCCGCCAACCCCACCCCGTTCCGCAAAAACTTCCGCCTTGGAATCTTCATGCGATCGCCTCCTCCGTCTTTATACGATAAAAAACGAAACGATGCGAAAGAATCCGTAAATCGGGGAGAACACCGGAGAAATCAGCCCGCCTCTGGAAGCAGTTGTAAATACCGACATCGTGGGGCACAGGAAATAAGGGAAAAATTCGGGGAGGGACGTTCGCAGTTTGGCTCTGTGTTCGAATCTATCGGCTATGCATTGGCTACATTCAACTCTGTTTCCGCCTACACGCCAAACTGCCGCAAATGATGATCCATATGCTTGTACTGCAGTCTCGACCACTCATCCGGCGTCATCGGCCCGAAAAACGCATGCGGATGCTTCGTGCAGCCTTTTGGACCGCCTGCGCAAAACCGGTCAATGAGCACGTTCAGCCGCTCGCGCTCCCGGTCCAGATCCCGCGCGTCGGAAATCACCAGGCTCTTGTCCGTCGGCAGGTTCTTCGCGATCGGCCGCTCGTCTTTCAGCACCTGTGATTTCGCGATTGCCCCGAACAGGTAGCCAATAATCGTCCGGGGAGGGTTGCTGTCGCCCACGGCCCATTCCATCGCCGTCGCCAGATGCGCCAGCGCCTGCGGAGCCGTCATGCGGCCCCAGTGCCGCTCGCTGTTCGGCGTCAGCCGTCCCACGCGTTCCTTCACCTCTTTTGCGATTGCCGGATCAAACAGACTTTTCATGCCGAAGCTCCTTCGCAGACCGCTGCCTGTGCTCGACCGCACGACAGGTTACCGTCACAGTTCGATGCAGGCGGGAATTCTGTTGTAACGCATCTTAAGGCGGGAATTCGGGACGCGTCATCTATTTCTTTTGTGGGAAATGGTCATTCGGAACCGCTGCGAGGAGCCTGGACGTGATTCTGGCGCGACGCCAGGCCACTATCGAAAAGCACCAAGGAACTCGTCGCCGGATTGCGCAAGGCGCACAGACATTGGAAAGCAACGTGCCGATTGCGAAGAAGGGGCAAAAGAGCTGAGTGTGAGGATTCGCCTAGCGTCGCGGTGCGGGGTTGCATAGAATTGCCTGCGCAAGAGAGGTGAGGATGGATAGAACGCAACGAACGGTGTTGATTACTGGCGGAACAGATGGTCTGGGGCGCGCCGCTGCATTGTTGCTGGCCGAGAAAGGCTACCGCGTGTTTGCTTCCGGGCGTTCGCCGGAAAAGCGCATGGAGCTGGACCGGATAGCCGCGAGCAAGAAATTACCCTTGGAATCGTTGGAACTGGATGTTTGCGATGACGCTTCGGCGTCGCGCGGCGTACAGCAGGTTCTGCAGAAGGCCGGCGCGATCGACGTGCTGATCAACAATGCCGGCGTGGGTATGATGGCAGTGGCGGAGGAGCTGAAGCTGGAAGATCTCCGCCGGCTGTACGAGACGAATATTTTCGGCGTACTGCGCGTAACGCAAGCGGTGTTGCCGCACATGAGGGCGCTGCGCAAAGGGCGGATTCTGATGCTGAGCAGCGTGGCGGGGATTCTAACTCCCCCTTGCTATGCGGCCTACAGCAGCAGCAAACATGCGTTGGAGGCGATTTCCAATGCACTGCGCGTAGAGCTGTACCCGTTTGAGATCGATGTGGTGTTGATCGAGCCGGGCTACATCATGACCAGTTTTCAGCAGACGGCGCGGGAACTTGCCCAGGAATATGTGGACGGAGCGAGCAAGAGTCCCTATGCGAAGGTGTATGAGGGCGCGATCGCCGGGGCCAGCAGCAGCCGCAAGGAGTCCAAGACAACTCCGGAAGATTGCGCGCGGGTGATGCTGGAAGCGATTGAGGCCAGCCATCCGAAGGCGAGGTATCCGGTGACGCCGCTGGCAAAGTGGGCGACGATTGGCAAGAGGTTCTTGCCGGACACGCTGCTGGATTCGTTCTTGCGGCGGAAGTACGGGATTGTGCGGGAAGAAGAAGACTAGGGATCGTCCGTGCGCGTTGCTGGCCTGGAGGTTGGGCCGGCCAAAGCAGGATTTCCGGGCCAAATTGGAAGTTGGGTAAAGAACTGCGGCAGTGATTCAATGGCGCAGGTAGAGTGGAATTCTGCGTCTTTGCAGAAGAAGCGAGGCAATCGCACATGAAAATGGAAACGTTGGCCGTGCACGCAGGAGCCGAGGCCGATCCGGTGACGGGCAGCGTGGCTCCTCCACTGCATCTTTCCACAACTTTTTTGCACGGGCCGGCGACGGAGGATATTCACGGATACATATACGTGCGCGACAAAAACCCCACGCAGGACCGGCTCGAAACGGCTATGAGTGCGCTTGAGGGCGGTGAAGATGCCTTGGTGTTTTCGTCGGGAATGGGAGCAACGGCGGGATTTTTTCAGAGCCTGGGGCCGAAATCCCATGTGATTATCCCCCAGGATGTGTACGTCCATGTGCGGGACATCGCAACGAAATACTTTGCGAAGTGGCAGATTGAATTCTCCACCGTGGATACAGAGTCGCCGGCGGCGATTGCCGCCGCGATTCGACCCAACACTAAAGCCATCTGGGCTGAAACACCCTCGAATCCGCAGATGAAGATTCTGGATATCGCGGCCGTGGCGAAAATTGCGCATGCAGCGGGCGCGGCGTTGGTGGTGGACAACACGTTTGCGACTCCTGCGCTGCAGCGGCCGATGGAGTTTGGCGCCGACGTGGTGATGCACTCCACGACGAAATACTGCGGGGGCCATAGTGACGTACAGGGTGGGTGCCTGGTTTTCAGGGAGCGCGGAGATCTATACAGGCGGGCGCTGGACGCACGTACGATTCTGGGTGCGGTGGGCTCGCCGTTTAACTCCTGGCTGATTTTGCGAGGGTTGCGATCTTTGCCGTGCCGTATGGAAAGACATTCGGCGAATGCGATGGCACTGGCCAAGGCGCTGGCTCAATCGCCGCAGGTAGAAAGAGTGTTTTATCCGGGATTGCCAACGCATCCGGGACACGAAATTGCTGCGCGGCAGATGAAGCAGTTTGGCGGGATGCTCTCGATTCTGGTGCGTGGCGGGCAGGAGGCAGCGGTGCGCGTGGTCTCGCGCGTGAAATTGTTTCAGGCGGCGACCAGTTTGGGCGGCGTAGAGAGCCTGATCGAGCACAGGTATTCGGCGGAGGGAGCGGGATCCGCCTCGCCCAAAAATTTGCTGCGGCTTTCGGTAGGGTTAGAGCACCCGGACGATTTGATCGCGGATTTGACGCAAGCGCTGGGGTAGTTTGGCGCGGAAGCAGAGCTTCCGCTTTTGCCGACGAAGATTCCTACTATTCGTGAAATTCTAGAAGGTTTACGCCGCAAAAGCGGCAGCCCGGCTGCCGCACTCCAAAAGGAACTGCGCCCAATTCAGCAAGCGGAGTCATACTTCAGTTGGAGACCTGGAAGGAGAGGCTGTTTTCGCGAAGCGCCTCCCATTTTTTGCGCCAGGCGTCGTGGATGGGGCTTTCGGCGTAGTCCGCGGCCGCTTCCGGGCTGGTGAATTCGATGATGTAGACTCCGCTCCAATCGGCCAACTGGTTGCGTTCGGTTTTCAGCCAGATATTTTTGATGCCGGGAATTTTCGCGGCCATATCTCGAATGCCGTTAAGGGCCTGATCTTGATCGTTCTGGGAAGTCGCCGCGCGGAATTTGTAGGCCACAACGTGGACCACGGTCTTGGGCTGGCCAAAACGGTTCACCGCCGAAACTTTTTGCGTGAAGGCGCTGCCCGCCACGCTTCCTGCCAGAAACAGTCCGATTCCTCCCGCGATTTGCAGCCAGCGGCGATTGCGCGAGTCCATAAAAGCCTCCTTGTGATCCGCCTTGCCAGTCTAAGCGACGCGGCAAGCCTCAGCAACCCGTCCAGGATTTGACGCACGCTGCGCGTTGCCGTTAGGCTGAGGCGTTCTTCCAGGGGGAAATCGCATGCGGCGTACGGTTCATCTGGTTGCGCTGGTGTTTTTGGCCGGCCTATTTAGTGGAGAGACTCGGGCACAAGCGCCGGAAGCGGTGAAGACCGAGGCCCGCTCTATCTTCAAAGAGTTGATTGAAATCAACACAACGGATTCGGTGGGCAGCGTGACCAAGGCGTCCGAGGCTATGGCGCAACGTCTGCTGGCAGCTGGCTTTGCGCAAAAAGATGTAATTGTAGCCGGCCCCAACGAGCGAAAGAAAAATCTGGTGGTGCGCTATCACGGAACAGGGCAAAAGAAGCCGATCCTGTTCATCGGGCACCTGGACGTGGTGGAAGCGCGGCGGGAGGACTGGACCTCCAATCCGTTTGAGTTCATCGAGAAAGACGGATTTTTCTACGGACGCGGCACGGAGGATATGAAAGAGGGCGACGCGATTCTCGTCGAGAGCCTTCTGCGGCTCAAGCGCGAAGGGTTTGTTCCGGACCGCGACTTGATTCTGGCGCTGACGGCGGACGAGGAAGGCGGGGACTACAACGGGATCGACTGGCTGATCAAAGAGCATCACGACTGGATCGATGCGGAGTACTGCATCAACCTCGATGGCGGCGAATTTGAAATGCTGAAAGGGAAGCGCGTGCTGGCGGGGTTGCAAGCAAGCGAAAAGGTGTATGCCGATTATCACATCGAGACGACGAATCCCGGCGGACACAGTTCCGTGCCTGGCCCGGACAACGCAATTTACGAACTGGCAGCCGCGCTCCTGAAGGTGCAGGCATATTCGTTTCCGGTGAAGATCAACGAAATTACGCGCAATTACTTCGCACACGCCGCGACGCTCACGACTGGACAGCTTTCGGCGGACCTGGCAGGAGTGGCGAAGGAACCGCCCGACCCGGAATCGATCAAGCGGCTTTCGGCGAATGCCTATTACAATTCGCTGCTGCATACGACGTGCGTGGCCACTATGCTCTCCGGTGGACACGCACCCAATGCGCTGCCACAGACGGCGCGGGCAAATGTAAACTGCCGGATTTTTCCGGGGGAGGATCCGGAACATATACGCAAGACACTGGAGCGCGTGATTGGCGACGCAAAAGTGAGTGTGACGATCGTGCCCGAAAAGACGTCGGATGGGAAATTGATTCCGATCGTGGCCGTGCCGCCTTCGCCGCTGCTGCCAGAGGTAACTTCGGGGTTGGAGCGGACGCTGGCAGCGATGTGGCCCGGGGTTCCGGTGGTGGCGACCATGTCCACGGGCGCGACCGATGGGCATTTCTTGCGCAGCGCGGGCACTCCCACCTATGGAATTTCGTGCATGTTTTTCGACATGGACGATCAGCGCTCGCATGGCAAGGATGAAAGAGTGGGCGTGCAGGATTTTTATGATGGCGTGGAGTTTGGGTACCGATTCATGAAGACGCTGGCAACGGATTGAGCGCTGTGGCGGGGCTAAAGCCTCGCGCCTGCAAGAAGCGAAAGAGAAAAAGAAAAAGCCCCGGAAAATCCGGGGCTTTTTTTGTGAATTGGAAAGTCGAGAAATTACGGCTTGGTCGGGTCCGGAGCGTCGCCGGGCTTGGAGTCCTGCGGCGTGGTGGCGCTGGCGGCTACCGGCTTTGAGGCGGCATCCGCGCCATAGCGCAGCAGGTAGGGCATGAACGGAGTGACCTCGAAGGGCATCTTCTCGCGTTCCGCCACGGTGCCCACGGGTTTGCTCTTGATCAGAGAGAGGCTATCGTTCCACGGGTCGATTTTCACACGGCCCCCGATCGGAAGCGCCGCGATCTTCTGCGGGTTCGATTTCGGATCCATCGGCACGGTGGATTTCAGGTCGCCAATGTTCGGAACGCGGTTGCCCAGGTGACCGCTGATCAGGTTGGGAATTTCCTTCTGGCGGCTGTCGAGCGCCTGGAGGAAGAGGCCAGCATTGGCCAACTGATTCTTGTACGGCGAATTGTTCAGGATCTGGATGGCCTTGGAATTGGCCTGCGTCTCTTCTTCCGGCGTGCGCGCGAAGCCAAAGTGGCGGAAGGTGTCCTTGTCGTCCACCAGCAACTGGTCGAAGAAGGCGTACTGCGAATCGAGGCGGTGACCAAGGACGATGTGGCCCAATTCGTGAGCGAGCATCGTGGCAAGGCTGGCTTCGTCGGGCAGCACGTCAATCAAGCCGCGGCTCAGCACGATGGTGTGGCCCACGGTGAAGGATTCAAGCGTGGAGGTCATGAGCACGCGGCAGCGTACTTCCGGATCCACGTCAATGTTGTTGGTGACTTCCAGGTTGTTGACGACGGTTTCGAGGACTTTGTCCACTTCGCCCTTGGGGGCCATCAAGCCGATGCGTTCGAAGCGGTCAATGATGTTGTCTTCAGCCTGGCGATCCCAGGAGCGCTGCGCCTGAATCGGCGAGAGGTCGTTGGCGGTCTTGGTGTCGTCCTGCACGGGGGTCTCGACAAGAATCTTGCTGAGCTCCTGCTCCTGCGAATTGCCGTTAAGGTTGTAGCCCCAAAGGCGGGTCTGCGCCTTGAAATCAAGTTTCTTGGAAATCGCGTAGTGCAGATCTTTCTCTTCGCTATAAACGAAGGTGGGCAGCCAGAGGCCGGGCTGCACATTGGTGCGCCAGCTATCGAAGTGGAAGTACCAGCTGGAATGGCCGTTGCCGGAATAGGCGCCGTTAAAGCGGACAATGTGGAAGTCCTGATCTTCAACCCAGATGCGGCCCAGGAAGCGGCCGTGGTTGTTCTTATCATTCGGAGTCACGTCGAACACCAGGCAGCGCACTTCGCCAAGGAATTCGCGGCGGACGAAGTCGAACTTGTAGTGCTGGCGGTCGAAGCCGTTGGTATCAATGAAAATCATCTGAAGGAAGCCGTCGGGCAGGAACTGCATGGCGAAGCTGAAGAAGTTGCCGACGGACATGAACATCTTCTTGCCCTTGCTGGAGGTCTCGTTCAAGGGCACCAGGCTCACACCTTTGGCAAAGTTGGCGCGGCCAAGGAAGTATTTGTCGCCGGCGGGCACTTCGCCGAGGTCCTTGTCGGGCTTCAGGTTCTGAATATAGGTTTCGACGAGCGGCGAATAACCGCGGATCTGGTCATAGAGCTTCTGCTCGTTGGCCGAGACGCGATCCACGACCTGCTCCATCGTGCGGGGCTGATCCGCCGCAGCGGGAGCCGGAGCGGCCCAGGTGGTGGCCGCGGCGCATGCGCCGAGCCCCAGAGCCAGGAGAGTCTTTGACAGCTTTAGCATGATCATTTCCCCCTCAAACTCAGTAAGCCAGCCGGAATTCGATGCGAATCACGGCCGGGAAATCCACCGGCTCGCCTTGGCGTTTTGCCGGTTTGAACTTGATTTGTTGCGCCGCATGGACGGCGGATTCGTCCAGGCCATGGCCGAGGCCGCTCACCACGCGGTTGATCTGGAGCGTGCCGTTGGCGAGGAAAACCACGTCCACGCGCACATCTCCTTCAATCTTCAGGCTACGCCCTTCGACGGTATATTCGGGCCGCGGCTTATCCAGAATTTCCGGAGGAGCATCAGCGGGTCCCGTGGGCCCGGCTTTTTTCTTTGGAGCTTCCGTGGATGTGTCGGTTGCCCCAAAGCCCGCTGAACTCACAGTTCCTTTTTTGCCGCCACTGCTGGGAGGCGGGTTAGCGGTGCCGTTGCCAAATCCGGTGCTGGCCACCGTGCCGCGAATGCCTTCCTTGCCGCCGGTGCCGTTGCCATATCCTTCGCCGCCGGGAAGCGCGGGAGAGCCGAGGCGCGCAACGTTGGTGGCGTGGTTCGGGTCGCCCTTGCCGGCCACACCGTTCGGATCGCCAAAGCCGCCCGTCTGAACTTTGTCCACCGGAGCCTTCACCGTGGCCGGAGCGGCGCTGCCGGTGTTCATATTGTTGAGCTTCACGTCTTCCTTCGGACGCTTGGGCCCGTTTTCCTTGACCTCGATCTTCGCTGCTTCCAGAACTGGCTTTAGATCGGGTTCCTTGATTTCAACCTTTTCAATCTTTGGCTGAACGGTCTTGGGCGCAGCCAGATTGGCGAAAATATGTGGCTGCTGGGGATTCAGTTTGGGAGGCTCGACCGGAGTCGGCGGCGGAGTCGCGACTTTAGGAGTGGCCACCTTCACTTTGGGAGGAGGAGGTGGCGGAGGAGCGACCGGGACCAGGGTAACCGGCTGCTCAATCGCCGTGAAAGAATATTTGATGGCGGTCTTCATCTGCTCCGGGTAGATCACCGGGATGAGGACAAGGAAAGTGAGAATGGAAAGTTGAACGATGGCGCTGAGGCCTACGCGGTGCCAGTTGGGCTTCGCATCGGGGAGCAACGCCAGGCGCGCGGGGACTTGCTTGTTGCCAATACTCTGTTTCCAGGCTTCCGGGTTGCCCGCGCGATTGCGGCTGGAATCAAATCCCACGCCCAGCGACCTGTTCCTTGGTGGATCTGCAGTCATGGTCGTCATCCGGTTAGCCGCCTCGAGCAAGTATTCGTTCTGCGTATGCAATTCCAGAAGAATTGCTCACAGGAGTCCAGAACGTGTGTGTTACCAGTACGAGAGTACTTAGGGGATTTGGACCCTCGAATAGGACTTTCGTACTAAAGACGCGAATTCGCTAATGTCGAAGCGAACGCATCTCCACACCGCGCTTTGGCAACACGAACTAACCCGCCGAGGCGAAATTCGTTGCGGGGCAGGGATCGCAACACATCATAGAATAACCCAACTGAGGGGGACTGACCTGCTGAATTACTGGGGAGATGCGCACCGGTCACTCCTTTGGGGTACCCTGTAGGATGCAGCCAGGCGGATTCGCGTTGGTTTGCCAGAGCGCCGCGTAGGGTATAGATAGAAATAGCCTTAGTCTGGGACAGGAGGACTGTGCCACTGCCTCCCGAAGAAAAATCGCCGCCTCGGAGCGGTGCGTTGCTCCCTCCCTCGCTGGAGCCGCTGGTTGCGTCCCTGTTTTCCCAGTCCGGAGCAGACCGTTGGGAGCTGTCACGTGCACAGTTTGATTGCGCTCTGGACCGGAGTGCCCGGAAGAGATTTGCCGGGGGCGCTCCTTCGCAGGAACACATGGAGGGATATCTTCTTTCGCTACACGTGGAGGATTTGGCGCTGGCCACGGCTTGCCTGGAGGGCCGCGAGGCCGCCTGGGAATATTTTGTGCAGGAATTCCGCAGCTACTTGCGGGCCGCTGCGGGAGCGATCACCAAGGCCAGCCGGTACGGTTCGAATCCGCAGGAGCTTGCCGATTCGCTCTTTTCGGATCTTTTCGGGCTGGTGGATGGAAAGCGCGGCGAGCGTTCGTTGTTCCGCTATTTTCATGGCCGGAGTTCGTTGAAGACCTGGCTGCGCACTGTTCTGGCGCAGCGCCATGTGGATCACATCCGTGCTCAGCGCCGCTGGGAATCTCTGGATGCGGAGGACGGGGAAAAACCCGAGCTGCCGCCGGAGCCGCTACACACGCCGCTGGTGGACCCACACCGCGCACATTATCTCTCGTGCTTCACCGCCGCGCTGCACAAGTGCATCCTGCTTCTGGCTGCTTCCGACCGCGAACGGCTGGAACTTTATTACGCGCGACAAATGAAGCTGGCGGAAATGGGACGTCAGCTCGGTGAGCACGAGTCCAGCGTCTCGCGAAGCCTGGAGCGAATCCGGCGGGAATTGCGTGCGTTCACGGAGCAGCATTTGCGCGACGTTTTTTCGCTCAGCGAAGCGGAAATTCAGCAATGTTTCGAATACGCCGGGGAGGATGTACCGATTGATTTCCGGCAGATGTTTCCCGGGGGAAAGCGGGGCGCCGCGAAAGGAAAGGAGCCGTCGTGAAACACTGCAAGAGATGGCTTCGGCGACGTTCTAAGGAAGGAGAGCGCCATGTCCGCTGAAGATCGCGACCCAAAGTTTGAACGCGCGCTGGCGGAGCATTTGCGCGGTGGTTCGCCCCACCGAGGCTGCCCGGACGCGGAGACGCTAGCGGCTTATCACGAGCGCTCACTGACTCTGGAGGAGATGGCGCACTGGAAGCAGCACATCGCGGGATGCGCCGCTTGCCAGGAAACGCTTTCGCTGGTGGAAGTGACGGAGAGGCAACTGGCGGAGGATTGGGAAGGGAGCAATATCCCGGTGCTGGAAGCGGCCGGAAGGGAGACAGTTTCGAACGTTGGGGCTGCGAACGCCGAACTAAATGCGACTGCCACTGCACTGCCGGTGAATTCGGCGCCTGTTTCGATCGCAAGAATGAGGCGCCCGGTGCTTTTGCGTTGGGCCGTCCCGGTGGGCGCTGTTGCCGCTGGCGTACTGGTGTGGATTGGAATTCATGAGCGAGGTGCGCAGCATTCAGCAGTGAGTCTCGACAATGTTCAGGTAGCGGAAAACCGGCCACAGTCTGCCCCCGCTCAAAGTTATTCCGAAGCCACGCCGAAGGCGGAGGCGCAGGCCGAACGGGATCGAGTCACTGAGAGGCTCGATGCGGGGGCGGCGCGCACCAATGCACCTGCACAGGAACTTGCCGAAAAGTCTGGGGGACGATTCGAGCAAAAGACCGGAGCGGCCGCGGCAGGCGATTCACTTAGGAAAAAGGGCGACACTTTTGCCTCCAAGACGCCAGCTCCCGCGGCGGGTACTGCGGGTGGGGTAATTGCTGCAACGCCGCCAGCATCCTCGCGATCCACTTCTTCGGCGGCCCCTGCAGCGCCACCGCCGCCCTCGCCTGCTCCAAAGGCGGCAGCAAAGGAGCAAGCGCCGGGCCCTGTGACAGAAACCGTCGAAGCGACTTCGGCGGCGCCGCCCGTGAGTACCAGCGGACCGAAGACAGTGGACCTGCCCAGCGGACAAGGCGCTGGAAATGGCCCCGAGGATCAAAAACACATCGCGGCATTGAGCAAGTCGAAGTCAGCGATGCAGCAATCCGCGGACTCGAATACAAACGCGATGATGATGAAGCAGGGAATCAACGGCAGGGAAATCAACTCTCTCAATACGCTCACCCCTTGGGTAGGAGTGATAACAACACCGGATCACAAAGTTTGGTGGAAATTGGGTACCGGCGGGAGCGTGGAATTGACTATAGACGCCGGGAAGAAGTGGAAGACCGTGGACACAGGCGTAAGCGCGCAACTGACAGCAGGTTCCGCGCCTTCCTCGAAGGTATGCTGGATAGCCGGCCAGGCCGGCACCTTGGTGCTGACGACAGACCGCGGGAATCGTTGGACGAAACTGACGACGCCGATCACGGGCGACCTGGGTGGTATCCACGCCGCGGACGCAAAACACGCCACAATTTGGGATACTGGCAACCGGCTGAGTTATCAAACCAGCGACGGCGGGGCAACCTGGAAGCAGACCGCCAACGAATGATCGCGTGCAAGGAAATTCACCGCCCACGTTCTAACCCCGATGGCAAATTCACAAAGAGGTGAAGCAATCATGAAGACTCCCCGATTGTTGCAAAACGGAGGAATGCGCTGGCTGGCAGCCACGGCGGCGATCGCGCTGGCAGGTACGGCGGCGATGGTACCCGCGAATCAGGCGGGCAAAAAGAATGAAGGGCAGGAAAAGGAGGCCGCGAAAAGTGCGGCAGCGGACCAGGCCACGACGCTGAACGACCAGACCGATCTGGCGGTGACTGTCTATAACTCCAACATCGCGCTGATCCGCGATGTGCGCGAATTGTCGCTGCCCAAGGGCGAGTTCCGGCTGAAGTTCATGGACATTGCTGCAACCGTGAATCCCGCAACGGTCCATTTTCGTTCGTTGACCGAACCGGAAAAGCTGAGCGTCCTGGAGCAGAACTATGAATACGATTTGCTGGAGCCGAACAAGCTGTTGAACAAATACGTAGGCAAGGAAGTGACGCTGGTGCGCAGCTATATGGATAACGGCACCACGAAGCATGAAGAGATCAAGGCCACACTCCTGGCGAATAACAACGGTCCAGTCTGGAAGATCGGCAACGACATCGTGACCGGTGTTTATGGCGAAAGCTACCGGTTCCCGGAAGTGCCGGCGAATTTGTACGACCGGCCAACGCTGCTGATGTCGCTGGAAAATACCGGGCCGGCAAAGCAGAAGATCGAATCTTCCTACCTGGCAAATAATCTCTCCTGGAATGCGGATTATGTTTTGACCGTTGGGCGCGACGACAAGGCGGCGGATCTCGACGGCTGGGTGACGCTTGTCAACAACAGCGGCACAGCGTTTCACAACGCGCGGCTGCAGTTGGTGGCCGGCGATCTGAATCGGTTGCCTACGGAGCAGCGCTACCGCGCCGCGGACATGGTGGCTAAGGCTGTGCCAGCGGCCCAGGCGGGCGCCGGATTCGTTCAAGAAGCCTTCAGCGAATATCATCTGTATTCGCTGGGCCGACGCACGTCCGTAGAGGACAAGGAAACGAAGCAGATCAGCCTGCTCGAAGGCAGCGGCGTGCCCGTCGAGAAATTATTCGTAGTCAACGGGCAGAACTTCTATTACCGCAGCGCTCAGGCTCCTGGTTCGCCGATCAAAGATGCCGTGCAGGTTTTCTATAAGTTCAAGAACGAGGAGAAAGCCGGGCTGGGTATTCCACTGCCGGGTGGAAATGTGCGCGTCTACCAGAAGGATTCGAAAGGCGGGGTGCTCTTTATCGGCGAGGATCACATTGACCACACGCCGAAAGACGAATTTGTGACCATTAAAATCGGGAACGCGTTCGACGTGGTAGCCGAGCGCAAGCAGACGGACTACAAAAAGATTGCCGACCGCTTGTGGCAGATGGAGTATGAAATCACCCTTCGCAACCACAAGGACACACCGATCAGCGTGCAGGTGAACGAGCCGATCGGCGGCGAATGGGAAATGCTGAGTTCGAGCTTCAAGTACACCAAGACGGCGGCGTTCGCGGCACAGTTCGACGTCCCGGTGAAAGCGAATGGGGAGGCGGTGCTGAAGTATCGCGTCCAGGCCAAGTGGTAATCGCGTGTGGAGTGCGGCAGCGTTGCTGCCGCTTTTACGGCTTGAACCCGAGCCAAACATAAATTGGGTGCAGGTGCAAACCCTCTTAACGCCGTCATCCTGAGGCCCGCGAAGTCTGCGGGCCGAAGGATCTCAGCTTCAGTTTGCGAATCCATCATGGGTTGAGATTCTTCGTGCATCCTCGTCGGATGCACTCAGAATGACAACTTCCCCAACGCACAGCCGCCTGTCACTCCACGATGGCGTCGGCTTCGATCTCCACGAGAATTTCCGGCGAAATGAGCTTGCTGACTTCCACCATCGAGGTGGCGGGGCGGATGTCGCGGAAAAAGTCGCCGTGGGCGCGGCCAATTTTCTCCCATTCGGCGATGTTGGTGACAAAGATGCGTGTGCGGATCACGTCTTCCAGGCTGGCTCCGGCGCGCGCGAGCACGGATTCGATATTGCGAATGATCTGCACGGCCTGGGCATAGCTGTCTCCGATGCCGACGATTTTGCCGTCGGGGCCGGTGGCGGTGGTGCCGGATACACAGATGTGATTGCCGATGCGGACGGCGCGGGAATAACCCACGAGGGGCTCCCAGGACGTTCCGGTGGCGAAATTCTGGCGTGGCATTTTGGTTGTCTCCTCTGGCACGGTGTCAATTCGCTGCTTCCCTGCATGTTAAACTAATTGCACCAAAGGCACAGTCGGTTGGCGGTGGGAATCGCGTGCCGGAAGAAGCCATTATGCGCTGCAATAATATTCTTGATGCCGTGGGCCGTATCCCGCTGATCCGGCTAAACCGCATCAACCAGGGCCTGAAGCCGCAACTATGGGTGAAGGCGGAGATGTTGAACCCCGGCGGGTCGGTGAAAGACCGCATCGGCATCACCATGATTGACGAGGCGGAGAAGCGCGGCCTGCTGAAGCCGGGCGGGACGATTATTGAAGGCACATCGGGAAACACCGGAATGGGCCTCGCGCTGGTGGCCGCTGTCCGCGGGTATAAATGCGTGTTTACCACCACGGACAAGCAATCCAAGGAAAAGGTGGATTTGCTGAAGGCGCTGGGCGCGGAGGTGATTGTGTGCCCCACGGCCGTTGAGCCCGAGGATCCGCGCAGTTACTACAGCGTGGCGAAGAAACTCGCGCGCGAAATTCCCAATTCCTACTATCCGAATCAATACGACAACCCGAACAATCCCGAAGCACACTACCAGACCACTGGGCCGGAGATTTGGGAAGACACCGAGGGAAAGATCACGCATTTTGTGTGCGGCATGGGCACGGGCGGCACGATCAGCGGCGTGGGGAAATATCTGAAGGAGAAAAATCCCAACGTCAAGATTATTGGCGTGGACCCGGAAGGCTCACTCTACTACGACTTCCACAAGTCGGGGAAAATCACGAAGGCTCGCACGTACGTGGTGGAAGGAATTGGCGAGGACTTCTTCCCTACGACGATGAACATGCAGATTCTGGACGACGTGATCCAGGTGAACGACGAAGAGTGCTTCGTGGTGGCGCGGCGGCTGGCCAAGCAGGAAGGGATTTTCACGGGAGGCTCAGGCGGCGGGTGCCTGAGCGCGGCGCTGCGCCTGGCGAAGAGTCTGGGGCCGCACGATTTTGTGGTGGCGCTGCTGCCGGATACCGGCATGCGGTATCTCAGCAAGGTCTATAACGACGAGTGGATGCGCGAACGCGGCTATGTAGAGTCGGGCGTGCCGATTACGGCGGCGGAAGTGGTGCACGCCAAACGGCAATCGGGCAAGGTGCGCGAATTGGTGATCGCGCGGCCGTATCAGACTGTTTTCCACGCCCTGAAGACGATGCAGGAGCAGGACATTTCGCAGATTCCCGTGTTCGAAGAGAATCTTCCGATTGGCACGGTGTATGAAGACCAGATCCTGACCCTGGCGCTGCAGGGCAAAGACCTGCGGAAACTGGTGGTGCGCGAAGTGATGAGCAAGCCGCTGCCAAGGATTCCCGGTTCATCGCCGGTCGAGCGCGTCACCTATATTTTGAGCCACGAAAACCCCGCCGTGTTTGTTGATCTGGATGAAGCGAAGTTTGAAATCCTCACCAAATACGATTTGATGAGCACGGTTGCCGGATTGATGGAACAAAAACGCTAACCGCCTTCCCCGCGCGACGCAGAACACAGGACTACAAAAAGTGAAAATCCAGGACTTCAACGAACGGCTGAAGAACTCCATCCTTATCGCGGACGGCGCGATGGGCTCGATGCTGCATGAGGCCGTAGGGTCGGTCCGGTGCTTTGACGAGGTGAACTCCACCGAGCCCGAGGCCGTGTTTCGCGTGCACCAGGCCTACATTGAGGCCGGGGCGCAGATCATCGAGACGAACACATTTGGCGCCAACCGTTTCAAATTGGCGCCACTCGGTTTGGCCGACGAAGTACAACGGTTGAACAGCCGCGGCGTGAAGATCGCCCGCGAGGCCCGTGAAGCGGCGTCCCGCGAAGTGCTGATCGCCGGTTCGATGGGGCCGCTGGGCATCGGTGTGCAAGCGCGGCACCCGGAGCCGGACCAGATTCTGGCCATTTTCAAAGAGCAGGCGCTGGCATTGGAAGAGCGTGGGGTGGACCTCTTCATCCTCGAGACGTTTTCCTACATCGAGGAGATCCTGCTGGCGATTGACGCGATTCGTTCTTTTTCGAGCCTCCCGATTGTTGCCCAGCTGACTTTTTCGGAGGAAGGCACGACGTTCGGCGATCTGCGGCCGTTCCTGGCAGCATCACTGTTGAAAGAGAAAAACGTGCAGGTGATTGGTTCGAACTGCACGCTGGGTCCGCAATCGCTGCTTCCCATTCTGCAGGAACTCGCCACGGCGCAGGACATCTCCATCAGCGGCATGCCGAATGCCGGCTTTCCGAAGCGCGAGGGTGACCGCATCGTCTATCCCAAATCCTCGCCGCAATATTTCGCGGAATTTGCGCGAGAAGCCGCGGCGCTTGGAGTTCGCATTTTAGGCGGGTGCTGTGGTACCACGCCCGCGCATATCCGCGCGATGGCAGAGGCGGTGAAAACGCTGCGTCCGGCGAAGACCCATCCAGCCGCTGCTGTCGTGGCGGCGGCGCAACCTGCTGCCGTTGTGCCGGAACGCGAGCCAGAGAGCCGTTTCTGGAAGCGTTTGCAGCGCAACGAATTCACCGTTTGCGTGGAGATCGATCCGCCGAAGGGTTTGTCGCTCGACCGCATTTACGAGCAGGTGGATCGCGTGATGGCTTCGAAGAAAGTGGACGCCATCGATATCAACAGTGGGGCGATGGCGCGCGTTGGTATGGATGCGTTGATTGTGGCGGGAGCCCTGGAGGCACGTGGCGTGGAAACCGTGCCGCACCTGACCACGCGCGACCAGAACATCATCGGATTGCAGGCGATGCTGCTGGGCGCCTGGACCGTGGGTGGTGTGCGTAACATTTTGGCGATCACCGGCGATCCGCCTTCAGTCGGCGATTATCCGGAGACAAGCGGAGTCTATGAGGTGGACTCCGTCGGCTTGGTGAAAATCCTGCACCGCCTCAATCAAGGAACCGACTGGGCGGGTAAAACACTGGGTGGTCAGACGAACTTCACGATTGGCGTTGCGCTGAATCCCGTGGCGGACGATCTGGATGCGGAGATTGCGCGCTTCCATGCGAAGGTCGAAGCTGGCGCGCACTTTGCCATGACCCAGCCGCTGTTCGATCCAGCCCACTGGCACGCCTTTCTGAAGAAACTCGGCGGCAAGCCGCCCATTCCGGTGATGATCGGCATCTGGCCGCTGAATAGCTACAAGCAGGCGCAACGGCTGAATAACGAAGTGCCCGGAATCTTGATTCCGGAGCCACTGTTGAAATCCATGGAAGCAGCCGGCGCTTCGGCGCGCGATCGGGGTTTTGAAGTGGCGCGGGAGATGCTGACCTGGTCGCGCACGGAACTTGCCGGTGCATACCTGATTCCCCCGTTCAAGCGCTACGAAGAGATTCTCGAGATTCTGTAACGCGTGCCCCGGGGCTATACTTCCTCCATTGAGAGAACAGGAGGCGTATGAACGGCTCCGGAGATGCGGGACACAGCGCTCCGCTGGGAGCGACGATTTACGACGGCGGCGTTAATTTCAGTCTTTATTCGCGACACGCCGCTCAGGTCGAGCTTCTTTTCTTCGATCGAGAAGAAGATGCGAAGCCAGCGCGCGTCTTTTCTCTCGATCCTGTAAAGAACCATACCTATCACTACTGGCATATTTTCGTTCCCGGCGCGCAGGCCGGGCAAATCTATGGGTATCGCGTCCAAGGGCCATTTGAGCCGGAACTTGGCATGCGCTTCGATCCTGCAAAAGTGCTCCTTGATCCCTACGCGCGCAGTGTATTGGTGCCGAAAAATTATGATCGGCAAGCCGCCTCCTGCCCGGGAGACACCGTTGCGACGGCGATGAAGTGCGGGGTAGTGGATTCCCGCGGCTACGATTGGGAGGGTGACCGCCCGCTACATCACCATTCGTCGAAGACCATCATTTACGAGGCGCATGTGCGCGGATTTACGCAGCATCCGAGTTCGGGATTGCCGGATGCGCTCCGCGGAACATATGCCGGCCTGGTCAAAAAGATTCCCTATCTGCAGCAACTGGGGATTACCGCCGTTGAACTTCTGCCCGTTTTTCAATTCGATGCGCAGGATTGTCCGGCAGGTCTCATAAATTATTGGGGCTATGCGCCAGTGGCGTTTTTTGCGCCGCATCGGCGTTACAGTTCACAGCAGGGAATTGCCGGTCCCGTGAATGAGTTCCGCGACATGGTGAAGGCGCTGCATCGCGCGGGAATTGAGGTAATTCTGGACGTGGTGTTCAATCACACGGCCGAAGGCGATCACACCGGCCCGACGCAGAGTTTTCGGGGCATCGATAACACAACCTATTACCTGCTCGAGCCTGATCGGGCACGCTATTCCAATTATAGCGGCACCGGCAATACGCTTTATTCCAACCACCCCATTGTGCGACGCATGATTCTGGATAGTCTGTGTTACTGGGTGGAAGAGATGCATGTGGATGGCTTCCGCTTCGATCTGGCTTCGGTGCTGGCGCGGGATGTGCGCGGCCACGTGATGGCAAATCCGCCGCTGCTGTGGGACATCGAATCGGAGCCGGCGCTTGCCGGAACGAAAATGATCGCGGAAGCGTGGGACGCCGCAGGGCTGTACCAGGTGGGTCAGTTCATCGGTGACAGCTGGAAGGAATGGAACGGCAAATTCCGGGACGACGTGCGCGATTTCTTTCGGGCCGCGCCGGGTTCGGTGCGGCACATGGCCGACCGGTTTCTTGGCAGTCCGGAAATTTACGCGCACAAAGAGCGCGAGGCCGAGCAAAGCATCAACTTCATCACCTGCCACGACGGATTCACGCTCAATGACCTGGTCACCTACAACCAGAAACACAACGAAGCCAATCACGAAGAAAACCGCGATGGGGCGAACGATAATCGCAGTTGGAATTGCGGCGTGGAAGGCCCGACGAATGATCCGGCGATCGAATCGATCCGCAATCGCCAGGCAAAAAATTTCTTCACGGTGAATGTCCTGGCACTGGGCATCCCCATGATTCTGATGGGTGACGAAATGCGCCGCACCCAGTTGGGCAACAATAACGCTTATTGCCACGACAGTCCCCTGACTTGGCTCGACTGGGACCTCGCCACCCGTCATGCCGATCTGTTCCGGTTTGTGCAATTGCTGATTCGCCGGCGGCAGCACCGCAGCCCGCGCCCCGAAGAATCCCGCCTGACCCTGACAGAATTGATTCATCACTCGAAGCATGCGTGGCACGGACTGAAACCCTATCAGCCGGACTGGGGCGAAGCTTCGCACAGCCTGGCCTTCAGCACCGAATTGACAGCGGAGGGTCTTGCTTTTTACATGATTCTGAATGCCTATTGGGAATCGCTGGAGTTTGTATTGCCACGGCGATCCGAGCATGAGCCATACCAATGGCAGCGATGGATTGATACATTCCTGGAATCGCCGAATGACATCGTGCCCTGGGAGGAGTCAGTGTTTATTTCCAATGATACGTATGTGGCGAAGCCGAGATCGGTCGTGGTGTTGGTCGCTGTGATTGACGACTAGCTCAGGATTTCTTGAGAAGGTAGTGAGAAACGATCCACTCGTTGCCGTTGCGGTAGCCCCAAAGTTCGGCGCATGCCATGAAGAAAATGCGCCAGCGTGCCCACCAGCGCCTGACTTCTTCTTCACCGTAGGTTTCCGCCAGCAACGGTAGCAGCGTCTTCTTGTTGGCATCCATGTTGCGCAGCCAGTCTTCGCTCGTTTTCTGATAATGTGTGCCGTTCACCCGCCAATGCTCGGTGATGCGCAGATCGCGGTCGAAAAAGCCGAGCAGGTCATCACTGGGCATCATGCCGCCGGTGAAGAAGTGCTGTGCCATCCAGTCGCCCTCGCCGCGCACTTCGTAGGGATACGCGAATTTCCTGTGCGTGAAGATGTGCAGGAAAAACCTGGCGTCGGGCTTCATCCACGATGCGATGCGCTTCAGCAAAACTTCCCAATTACGCATGTGCTCGAACATTTCGACCGAAACAATGCGGTCATAGCTTCCAGGCGCCTCAAAGACATTCATGTCTGCCGTGAGGATTCGCACGTTGGACAGGTTGCGCGCGCGCGCCCGCGAGAGAACGAATTCGCGCTGAGAGGCGGAGTTTGAAACGCCGGTGATGTGGCTGTTGGGATAATGTTCCGCCATCCAGAGCGTCAGCGAGCCCCAGCCGCAGCCCAACTCCAGTACGTCATGACCGTCCATGAGTTGCGCGCGTTCGCACGTGAGCTTCAACATCGCTTCTTCCGCTTCCGCCAGGGAAGATGGGCAGGATGGCTCATAGAGCGCGGAACTATATTTCAGGCGCGGGCCGAGAACTCTTTCAAAGAATGCGGCAGGAACTTCGTAGTGCTGGGCATTTGCCGAATCGGTGCGCAGGGCGATTGGACTTGCTTTCATGTGCGCGGCAAATGCCAGAAGCTTGGCGCGGTTGGCCTCGTCGCTGCCGCCGTCCTCTTCGCGGAGCCGATCGCGCAGCATTTTGCGAATGAAGGCGCGAATTACCGCATCGGGAACCGCGCCCCTTTCCAGCAGCGGCTCGTACCAGAAGCGTTTTTCCGGTTGATCTTGCGCGGCAGGCAGCCATCGCGCGTGAGAAACGCCGCTCATGCATGCTCCTTCTTCGGAAACCAGGGTACAAAGGGACTCGTGACACGCTGATATTGCCGGTATTCTTCGCCACGGCTGCGCAGCGCCTGTGCTTCGGTCGCGGGAATTCCCGTGAGTCGCAGCAAAAAATAGAGGATGAGTGCGGGAGAAATCAGACCGAGCCATCCCCAGGGCGAGCCGACGGCGAACACGGCGTAGCCAACCCAGATCGTCCATTCGAAGAAATAGTTGGGGTGACGCGAGTATCGCCACAATCCCGCGCGGCAGGTCTTGCCCTTATTGGCGGGATTCTTCTTGAAGGCGTCGAGTTGCGCGTCAGCGACGGCCTCGCCCGCCATGCCGATCATCCAGATGGTAGCCCCCAATTTCTCAGCAAAACCGAGTGGAGCGCGCGTGTCCAGACAGGCGAGAAGGAAGGGAAGCGACAGCAAAAGATCCAGCAGCGCCTGGAACTGAAAGAAGAACAAAAAGCGCAGCGGCAAGAGGGTTTTCCACTCCGTGCGAAGCTGGACGTAGCGGCCATCTTCGGGATGGCCCAGCACGCGAGCAAATAATAGGTAGCTGGCAAGGCGAAGGCTCCAAATGGCCGCCATCGCCGCAATGGTATAGCGCCGCGCTGGATAGCCTGGAGTAGCTACTGCATAGGACACGGCGAGCATGCCAAGGCCGGCGGCCCAGCCGACGTCGACAATCGCGGCATTGCCAATCACCAGATGCACTACCCACAAAAGAAACATCATGCCGCAAACGAGCGCGGCTCCCGTGAGCAACAATGGCAAGGCTTGAGAAACCATCAGGCCGCGGTGACCTCTGGCAGGGAAATCGGAGCAATTTGCTTACGGATCACGCGGCGAAAAATCGGCAGCAGGCAGAAATAGATCAGCGCCACGGAGGCCGGAGCCAGCAAGGCCCAAACGATGAGCGCATGCCAGGTGGTGCTCCAGAGAAATTGGATCGCTCCCCAAAGATTGGCATGGGCGCGGGCATAAATTTGGGAGGCCGAGATCGGCAGATGCGGCGCGCCAAAGAGTCTTTCGCCCAACCGGAAAAAGGGCAGCAGCAAGGCAATTTGAGCCGGGTAGGCGAAGTAGTTGACGGCCTGCATGATCGGAAGATTCAGGCCAAACAACGCGGCGCAGAGAGCACACAGAATGCCGCTCCAGCCAATCGCAGGAATCACGGATAAGGTGGCTGCCAGGGCGATACTAAGAGCGAGCTTCTCCGGGGTCACTCCTTGCCTGAGGAGCCGGAGCAGTGGCTCGACGATACGGCGCCTGAGAGATCCATTCTTCATACGGTTCTCTTTCGAAACAGTGCGTCCACCGGTTCGTCTCGCTTCAGGGAAAACAACTGTAGTAGAACATAGAAGGACATGGCGATATTTCCCAGCGTCATGATCAACAGGAACCAGACTACTTTCGCACCGAGGGTCCTTTCGCGCCAGGCCACCCAGCAAAAGAAGGTGATGAACCCGAAATACGCGTCATAAAGCGTGGCCCAGGCCCAGGGATTACCAGTGAAAGACGCCTGCCAGATGGGCACCTGCAGGCTGGTGCGAACCGTGGCCACCACCATGAATAGAAAGATAAAGCTGAACAGGATTTTCAAGAATAGCTTCACGGCGCCTCCCGCCGCATTTTCGAATTTCTACCCAATGACAATTCCATGCTGAAATCCAATCGGGGTACGCCTGACGTACTCTCATCAGATGCGGCGAAAAGCAGGTCGTCGCGCCAGGGCCAGGGGACGCTGAAGCAAGCCAAAGGCGGTTTGCGTATCACTCAAGATGAGTGCATGTTTTTATCATCCGGGGAAAACACCATCTAACGAATTTGACGAAATTCGCGTCTTATGCGGGAACATACAAGTTTGCCTATGCGAGTAAATTTGTGAGCCAGGTTGCCGTCATCGGTTCGGGAATTTCGGGTCTTGCCGCTGCTTATTATCTCAGCCGTAAGCATCAGGTGTTTTTATTTGAGAGAGACACCCGCTTGGGCGGCCACACCCATACCGTTACAGTGGATTCCAGTGCCGGTCCGCTGGCTGTTGATACCGGCTTCATTGTTCACAATGACCTCACTTACCCGAACCTGATCCGCCTTCTTGCGGAACTTGACGTTCCGCGCATCGATTCCGATATGTCGTTTGCCGTGAGCTGCCGGAAGACCGGCTATGAATATTCAAGCCGTGGCTTGCATGGTTTTTTCGCGAAAAAGCGAACACTTTTCACCCCGCGACCTTGGAAACTGTTTGCCGAAATCCGGCGTTTCAATCGGGAAGCGCCACAAGTCCTGGAGCGTGCCGACCTGGAGCATTTGAAACTGTGCGAGTTCCTGGACATTGGCGAGTATTCACAGGAGTTCCGGGAACTGTATCTGCTGCCGATGGCCTCGGCGGTTTGGTCGTGCGCGCATCATGCCGTCACCGAGTTTCCGGCGGCAACGTTGATTCGTTTCTTCGAAAACCATCGTTTTCTCACCGTCACTGGCCAGGCGCAATGGAAGACGATTCCGGGCGGGTGCAGCCGTTATATACAGCCGATTACAAAGCCGTTGAAGGAGCGCCTCTTCACGGGAGTGCAGATTCGAAGTGTTTCGCGCAACACAAACGGCGTGACACTTCTATTCGGCGATGGCCAACCCGCTATGCGCTTCGATCAGGTGGTTTTTGCCACGCATGGCGACCAGGTGCTGCCCTTGCTTGCGGATGCGAACGAGCGGGAACGGGACGTTCTGGGCTCCTTTGAAACCAGCCGGAATGAGGTCACGCTGCACACCGACGAATATTTGCTCCCGAAGCGGCCTGCGGCGCGCGCCTCCTGGAACTACCTGATGCACCTTGACCCGCGCAATGGTCACGGCCCGGCCACGATGACGTATCACATGAATCGCCTGCAATCGCTGCCGGTGAAAGAAGATTATTGCGTCAGCCTGAATGCGCGCGGCCAGATTCGCCCGGAAAAAATTCTTCGTAACTTTGTTTACAATCATCCGTTGTACAACCGGAGAGCTATCGCGGCACAGCAGCGTTGGCAGGAAATCAGCGGCCAGAACCGGACGCATTTCTGCGGCGCTTACTGGATGTACGGATTCCACGAAGATGGAGTAAACTCCGCTTTGAGAGTCGCCCGGGCCCTTGGAGTCCGCGTTTAATTCCATGCAATCGGCTTTGTATCTCGGGGAACTCCGTCACCGACGTTTTTCGCCGCGCGAGCACGCGTTTACCTATCCGGTATTCATGGCCTTCCTGGACATTGATGAACTGCCACGGCTGATGCGTGTGTCGCCATTTAGTGCTTATAACCGCTGGAACTGGATTGCTTACCATGAGCGGGACCACTTTGGGGATCCCAAAAAAACCCTTCGCGATCGGCTGCGCGAGGACGCAGCTCGGAATGGCGTCGAGTTGCCGTCGGGAAAGATCTTCCTGCTGACGCATCTCCGTTATCTGGGATACGTATTCAATCCCGTTTCCTTTTTCTATTGCTATGACCAGGCCGGGAAACTCGCCATGATTCTCAGCGAGGTCAATAACACCTTCGGCGAATCGCACAATTACTGGCTGACGCCGGAATCGCAGCGGATCAACGCGGCCGCGATGCGCTATGTCACGCCGAAGCGCCTGCATGTCTCTCCGTTTCAACCGATGGGACTCGATTATGTGTGGATCTTTACGCCCCCGGGCGAAAAGCTTGTCGCACACATGAACACCCTGGCGGAGGGCCAGCCGAACTTCGATGCGACTTTGCAACTGGAGCGGCGCTCCTGGAACGCCAGCGAGCTATGCAAGATTCTTCTGCGCTATCCCTTGATGACACTCCGCGTGATCGGAGCGATTCATTGGGAGGCATTGAAGCTCTGGGCCAAGGGAGTTCCCGTTTATACGCATCCCGAGAAGCTTGCCCGGCCTGGCGCTGCCATTGCGAAAGGACAGGTTTCCGGATGAAACGACTTCTGCAGGCTAACGCAAAGAAAGTGTTCCTTCGCTCGCTCAGCGGTATCCAGGGCGGCTTTCTCGAGATTGTGTGCCCGGAGGCTACCTATACCTTCGGTGAGCCGGCTTCCGATCTGCGCGCGATGGCGGTGATTCACGACGAGCGATTCTTCTGGCGCGCATTGACGGGCGCGGACGTCGGAATCGGGGAATCGTTCATGGACGGAGATTGGACTTCACCGGACCTGGTGGCGCTGGTGCGGCTGGTGACGCGCAATCTCCGGCGTGTGGATGAGAGCAACCGCTTCTTTTCGGCCTTGCGCTCGCTTGCACTTCGGATTCGCCACAAGCTTCGCAGCAATTCTTTGAGAGGCAGCCGCGACAATATTCAGGCCCATTATGACGTCGGCAACAATTTCTACCGTTTATTTCTCGACGAGGAAATGCTTTATTCCTCGGCTTACTTCCGGTTTCCCGCCGATACGTTGGAGGATGCCCAACGCAACAAGATGGAGTTGATCTGCCGGAAGCTGCAGATCGAGCCGGGCGACCGTGTGCTGGAGATCGGCTCCGGCTGGGGTGCGTTTGCTATTCACGCGGCGCGACTGCACGGCGCTCACGTAACGGGTGTGACCATCAGTCCGGCGCAGTATGAGTTCGCCAAGCAGCGCCTGGCCGAAACTAATGTCACGCCCGGAAGCGTGCGATTTCTCCTCCAGGACTACCGTCATCTGCAAGGGCAGTTCGACAAAATTGTAAGCGTCGAGATGTTCGAGGCGGTAGGACTCAAGCGCTACGACGAGTTTTTTGGCGCTTGCGATCGCTTGTTGGCGCCGGATGGCTCGCTACTCATGCAGACCATCACCATGCCCGAGCAGGAGTTGCGAGCCTACCGCCGCCGCGTGGATTGGATCCAGACCTACATTTTTCCGGGCAGCGAACTGGCGTTTTTGGGTGAGATTCAGAAGTCCGTAGCGCGGGTGGCTCAATTGAGCCTGACGCACTTGGAAAGCTTTGGGTTTCACTACGCAAAAACACTGGAATTGTGGCGCGAACGGTTCTTTCAGAAGTTGTCAACGGTACAAGAACTTGGATTTCCGGAATCGTTCCAGCGCATGTGGGAGTTTTATCTGTCGTGGTGCGAAGGCGCTTTCCGGGAGCGCTACATCAACGTTGTGCATTTGCTGATGACGAAAAATGGCGCAGGGAAGACGCCGATGTTTCCCTCTCGCTTCCCCGCCGAGGAATTCACTCCAGGATAACCGGACAACTTCCGGCGACAATCAATTTGCAAGCCTCTTACTTAGCGGGCGGCGCCTCAGGCGGACTCTGCGTGGTGTGGTCGTGCACGATCTTCCATCCATCTGGAAATTTCTGGAAGACCAAAGTGAAGATGCCTGCAATATCTCCGGACTGACGTTCCAGGTGCCATCGTCCAAGCACCAGTGCCGCGTCTGGTCCAAGCGGACGAACTTCCAGTTCGGAAAATTCCAGCTTGCCCATCGCGGCTCGGTCTGCGTAGGTTTTCTGGTACCGCTCCAGCACCGGCCGCCAGCCGCGCGTGAAGCCCTTGCTGCCCGCAAAGGTTATTTCCGGCGAATTCCAGTAGCCTTTCATGAACGCGCCGATGTCGCCATTGTTCCAGTCATTCTGCTGAGCAGTCATCACGGCGAGGATTGCCGCACGATCGGAACCGGTTTCCGCCGCGTGCAGTTCCCAGCGGGCCAAGATTAGCAAAGCGGCGATGCCAAGCACGCTGCCGAACAGTTTTCTCGCAGCCTTCTCCAGGGCCATGAATCCTCCTAAGTATATGTAAATAAATGACATAGGTATGGGGCTTGGCTGTCCATCCTCAAGCCGCGTAACAGTTATACCTGACTTGGCTATGCAAGTAGTACCTCGGAGCTATAGGGGAATTTCAAGCCGGCCGCCACACTATTCTCGGAGGCTGAGGGATGTTCTCCACAATGCTATTTGCGATCGCTCTCGTGGCCATGGGCCAGTTCGCCCTCTACTACTGGCGCGCGGTATTCACCGGCGTGGCCAGTTTGCCGATCTCCAGCCGGGTTCTGGAGGCCGCGCAAGTGGACGAAATGACCATGTGCGGAAACGACTTTGTGAAGCTCGTCAGCCTGCATAACCTTACTCCGGAACTTAAAGAAGGCAAGAACGGCCTCGGGATGGTGCGCGCGTATTACGAAGTGCTGCGCCGCGCGGAATCTGTGTTTCAGGGACTTTCTCCGATGCTGGCCAGTTGGGCCGAAAAAGAGCAGTTGCTCTGTGCGCGCTTCGCAGCCGTGCAGATTGAGCGGCGTCTGCAATCCAACCTGATTCAAGCGGCTTCGATTCGATCCATCTGAGCGCTATCTGGCAAGCGATTCCAGCTTGCGCCCCGCCAGCAAAAGCACAAGAATAATCCAGGCGCCAGCCTACTTCCTCTGTGCTGGATACCAATGAATATTGCTCAGAAACAGTTCCAATCGGTTCGGATCATCCACATCGCTTTTGTCTTCGCTGCCTTGGTCTATTGTGGGGTTCCTTTTCTGATTGTCCCAACTGCTTCGAACTCGCCCGCGTTGCCCATGATCGTGGTCTTTGGCGTCATTGCTCTCTCTACGTGGATGGCGGGTTTTTTCATTCGCATCCGCATGGTAAAGCCGGCGGAGGAAGCACTGCGCAGCAATCCGGAAGATGGGGCGGCGGCCGCCCGGTGGAGGATGGGAGTCGTCCTATCCCTGACATTTTGTGAGACGGTTCTGCTGTTTGGGTTTGCGCTCAAGATTTTGGGGGCTTCCTGGAATGTCTGTGGGGTTTTTTATGGAGTAGGAATCTTCTTTCTATTGTTGTGGGCGCCGCGCCTGGAACTCCCTCCGGCCTGAACTCCTCCCGTTTTCGTCACATTCTATTTATCGTATCGCGCCTCACCCGGTGGTATGCTCATGCTCCGCCCGATTCTCACCGAAACGAGGAAGACCCCAATGGCAGCCGATCTTGAGCAGTTGAAACTGAAGTATGGTTCCGTGTTGAATCAAATCCAACAACTGGGAGTGCGCCTCGCCCACGTGCACATTCAGGACGACAAACTCTACATCGAAGGGGCCTGCGGCACCGAGGCCATCAAGAACCGCATCTGGGATCAGGTAAAGCTGGTGGACCCGGCTTTCAGCGACCTGACGCTCAATCTGACCATCGATCCTTCGCTTGCCCCGAAGCAGCAGACCTATACGGTGGCGGCCGGCGATTCACTCTCGAAAATTGCCAAGCAGTTTTATGGCAGTGCCAATGACTACATGAAAATTTTCGAGGCGAACAAGGACAAACTCAGCGATCCGAATGCGATCAAGGTTGGGCAGCAGTTGGTGATTCCGAGCTAAGCGAAAAATAGGGGCCGGGCAAGCCTGGCCCTGCAATTCTTGCGACGATGTTTAGTAAGCCCAGCGAACCAGAGTTGCGCCGGAAGTGAAGCCCGCGCCAACGGCGGCCAGCATCACCAGGTCGCCCTTCTTCAGCTTTCCTTCTTCCAGTGCTGTCTGCATAGCCAGCGGAATCGTGCCCGCCGTGGTGTTTCCGTAGCGGTCGATGTTGATAATGACCTTTTCCAGCGGCATGCCCAGACGTTCCGCGGTTGCGGTGATGATGCGGCGGTTGGCTTGATGGGCGATGAAGCAGTCCACATCCTTGCCCGTCAGGTGATTCCTTTCCAGGACGCGTTCGGCCATCTCCGCCATTTTCTTGACCGCGTACTTAAACACGTTTTTCCCATCCTGGTGGATGTAGTGCATCTTCTTGTCCACGGTTTCGTGCGAAGCGGGATTCAGGCTGCCGCCACCGGGCATGTAAAGAAACTGGCCGCCCATGCCTTCCACTTGGGCCACGTGGTCGATTATGCCGTCTTCGCCTTCCTCGGCGGGCTCTAGAAGGACCGCGCCCGCCCCATCGCCGAAGATGATGCACACGGCGCGGTCCGTGAAATCGGTCATGGAAGAATTCACGTCCGAGCCAATCACCAAAACTCTTTTATATTGGCCGGATTCAATGAACTTCGTGCCAACATTCAAGGAATAAAGAAATCCGGAGCAGCCCGCGGAAACGTCGAAGCCCCAGGTGTTTTCAATGCCCAGCTTGTGCTGCACCAGACACGCCGTTGAGGGATACATCATGTCTGGAGTCACCGTGCCGACGACGATCAGATCCACCGTCTGCAGATCAAACGGATGTTTGGCTTGCAGCTTCTTCACGGCTTCCACGGCCAGGTCGCTGGCGGCCACGCCTTTATCGGCGATGTGGCGCTCCCGGATGCCCACACGCTCCATAATCCATTCGTCGTTGGTGTCCACCATTTTTTCGAGTTCGGCATTCGTCAAAATGCGCGGGGGGACGTAGCCGGCTACACCCGTAATTTTTGCGGCAATGCGGCGAGCCATGATTCTCCTTACGAATTCCTTGCACCCTGTAGAGACAATTGATTTTATGCGATGCGCTTCGCCGGAAACAAGGGCGGCGCTACTTTCCTTCGGCCGGCAGCAGTTCGTAGCCCCAGCGGAAGGCGGCGGTCTTCTTCAACATCGCGGCCACGGAGCAGTACTTCTCTTCGGTCAAATCCATGGCGTGTTTTACCGCGGCTTCGTCCACATCGCCGCGAATGCGGAAAAGCACTTCGAGCTTGGTCCAGACCGTTGGCGGTTCGGCGGCGCGTTCACCGGAGCACAGAACCTCGAGTGCGGCGAGTTTCTGGCGTTTTTTCTCCAGAATGATCAACATGTCCGTGGCGGTGCACGCCCCCAGGGCCATCAGCACCATCTCCATCGGGCCGGGCGCCTTGTTCGATTCGCGATCCGAATCGAAGGGCACCGCATGGCCAGAGGGGCTGGTGCCAATGAATTTCTGCTCGCCAATCCATTTCACCGAAGCCGTTTGCATAAGCGCCTTCCTTCCAGTCAGCGTAGAGTTTTTCCGATGCAACTGGAAAATAATGTAACAGAATGCGGGAGACTGGCGGGTGTGCTTTGCTATGAGAAAAGAAAAGGAGCCAGGTAAGCGTTATTCGGAGTTGACCAGGTTCCAGTCACGCGGCGGGAAATGCATCGGCCAAAAATCCGGGGAGGGGTTCTCGAATTCAAAAGCAATCGCGAATCCGTCGTCCCGCGATTTACGAACACCAACCACGCGACACTGCGCCTTGACGCCTGTTCCCATATTGACCAAAACAAAGTTGTGGCCCTGCGGCAGCTTCTGGCTGATCTCCAGTAGACCCCCATGGGCGTTCACGACCAACGTGAACGCATCCATCATCACCAGCATCCCCTCGTCCAGGCGGGTTTCCAGCAGCAACCGTACTTGCAGCGAAACACGCTCACTTCGCCTGCGGGATGCGGCATCCAATCTTGGGTTCAAGGTCGTTCAGCCCCGCCATCGCTAACTGCAGAAGCGCTCTCCTGGTCAACATTGCTTGCGTTGCAATTCATTCCCCCGGCACAGCTGCCCGGTAAAGTCCGCACGCGACCTGCGCACGTTTTGTTATCCACCCACAAGGGGGAGCCTCTAGGGTGGAAGACGAAACGAAGCCGCGCGGGGACTGACCGAGCAGCGTTGCAGAGGGAATCCTGGGAGATGGCGTCTGATGACACCGGGAGAAAAGAGGAGAGGAGCGATGCGGGGGCATAGATCGAATCCCACGTGGGAGTGTGTCCCAATATGGAAAAAGGTGCGCGCTGAGATTTTCTTTGCTTAGTAGGCAAAGCAAAGATTGCTGATTAATAGGGATCGCGTAAGACAGCCGGGGACGTACGATCCATTATGGAGTGTCAGCCACTCTGTGAATTCGAAGCTACCGCCGGTTTCAAGAAACTTCGGGCAAGGTTTTAGAAAAACCCCTCTTTCTTGCGCTGCAAATAAAAGAAAAACAAGCCGTTAGCATGGGTGTGACATGGCGGTGAAGGATTTACGCTGATTCTCCCCATCGATTGCGCGCCGAACATTGCTGTGCGCACCTCCTACGAGATCCTCACATGACCCTTCCAAAGAATGTGGTTTCCAGACGGCCAGCACGGATTGTGAATGCTCATGCAAGCAAGGCAAAGCAGCTTGCTTGGGATTCCAACCAGATTGCAAGAATCAGCGCAATCTTTGTTCTATCTGCGTAGTCTGCGCGGAATCGGCAAACCACCCGCACGAAGGTTTGCCTACGACCCCAAAGACAATCAGGAGAGGATATATGAAATCAAACCCTATTAGTTTTCAGTTGCGGTCGGGGACCTGCCTGGCGGCTCTCGCATTATTAGGGCTGATGTTAGCGACCGCTGCGCCCCAGATGAAAAGCGCACTAAGCAACACTTCGTCCGGAGGCAAAGTCTTATTGGTGGATGGACCGAATCTTCCACCCCAACCGCCAACGCAACAACAACCACCGAAGTCCGTGGCATAGGAAATAGCAAAATACTGTCCCAAAAAACTCGGCGAGGACGCTCGCTTCACATCCGTCCCGAGTTCAGAGAGTTCTGCCCGCAGAGCAATCGTTTTACAAAATGTAACCCGGAGGGAGAGGCATGCGTGTATCTCTCCCTTTTACTTGTGCTAGTATTCACCCGTGCTGAATAACATTGCACATTGGTATGCTTTGCTCTTTCCACCGCTGGGGATGGCCCTTGAGGCCGTTGTGCTGGTGCGGGGCCTGCGGGCGAAGCTCATTGGGCGATTCCCACTTTTTTACAGTTATTTACTGGTGGTGCTGATACAGGATGTTATTCGATTCATTACCACAACTTGGTATTCGCAAGAGGCTTATGCCAATGTCTACTGGTCCACACAATGGGTCAGCGTGGTTATGGGTTCGATATTGCTGTTCGAGATCTACCAGTTAGCGCTGCAGGACCATCCTGGCACTGCACGCGTAGCGCGTAATTTACTTGGCGTCGCGTTCTTCGGAGTTTTGGTTCGGGCGCTCCTGACGGTACACCTCACGTTGCCATCGATGCTGGCCGGCTATGTCGAATTGGAGCGGGAGCTGCGTTTCGTGCAGTCCGTAGCCGTCCTTGTTTTGATTGTGGTGTTTCTCTGGTACACCATTCCGCTGGGGCGCAATCTCGGAGCTATCTTTCTTGGATACGGAGTGTTTGTCGCTCTGAGTGTGCTGCAACTCACCGTTGTCAGCCACTTTCAACTCAAAGCGCAGACCTTTTGGAATATTGCGCAACCGGTTACCTATGTCGCAGTGGTAGTTCTTTGGGTAGTGAAACTCTGGTCAGCGGACCCGGCCACAGAAAAGAGCCGAAGCCGAATTACAAAAGGCGATTATGACGATTTGGCGAAAGCCACCGGCAGGTCCTTGGAAGAAGCCCGCAGTCGCCTTGGGTCGGCGGTGCGGCCGTGATGGAAATTCTGGTGTTCGCTGGCATTCCGATTCTCCTTCTGCTTCTGCTCTCCATGCTTGGCGCTACCTGGAATCTTGAGGCTGAAGCTCCGGAGGAAGCCGCGGAGGCATTTTCCCGGCGAACCTATTCCGGACGCGATTCCGCCGTGTGCATCCAGCGTATTTTTTCTCCTGAGGATCAAAAATTCGTTAAAAGCCTAAGTTCCACGCGATTGCAGCAGATTTACCGCGCCGAGCGGACGCGCGTGGCCCTTTATTGGGTGCACCTGATTGCCGCGGAGGTCCGCCAGATTATGCGCGGGCATCGCCTGGCCGCCGGAACCAAGCCGAATCTGCAGGTGCGTCGCGAAGTGGCGTTGCTCTTTTATTACCTGCAATTCCGTGTGCTATGCGGGCTGCTCGCTTTTTCCATCCGGGTCTTCGGGCCACACGCCCTCTCCAACGTTGCCGCGCATGTTGTGCGCCTGTCCGAAGGAATCGGGAAGGTCCTGGGAGAAGCGGCGACGGGCCGCATTGCGCCCGCTGGGGATTTCAGTGGTGTTGCCTGAGGCGCACATGAACGAACTCCCCAAGCGCAGAGGGCTGCAAAGCGCATACGAGGATCTGCTGCATCGCACGCTGGGAAGCATTGCCAGTGATCTCGCCCGGTTGATTTACCTGGCTTCCACGCGCGATTACAACACCGGCACTTATCACCACGAAGGGCTGTCCGTTCGCCATGCGCCGGCCGAGGCAGCCGCCGCTCTGAAAATGGCCCACCAGGAAGTGTTTTCAAAACTGGCGACCCTAAGTCTGGAGCAACTGGTGGAAGAACTCGAGCTGTATGTCCGCATTTCGCGAGAGCAGCCCAGCGGGCTGCTGCGGACCTGGCAGCAACTCGAGCCTTATCGCGTGGCCGTGCCCATGGAGGCGAATCCCGCGCTGGTGCGGCTCTTCCTCAGCAATATCAGGCTCGCGCTAGAGGTGCTGAAGTACCGTCGGATGCAGCGTCAGGGCCTTCCGTCAGACGCATCGCCACTGCTGTCACTTGGCCGATAATTTCGGCTTCTTTCCCATGCGCATACCGGCGGACGCTAGCGGGCGAAAGCGGATGCGGCAAGAGCAGCAGATGCCCGTCCTGCAATTCGCACCAGGCGCAGGCGTAGCCGTCGCGTAGCTCCACGAAATAGATCGGCCGGTCGAATTCCGTGCGCCAGCGCTGCGGTTGAATCTTGCGCACACGCTGATCCACTTGAACAAAAGAGCCCGGCCGCAGCAACGGGTGCAGGGTGTAATCGTGCAATCCGATGTAGCCGTAGAGGTTATGGCGCAAGTCCAGATGCTGCAGCAGCGCGATCGGCACTTCTCCCCAGATTTCGACCATGCGGGAAAGCAAATTGGTATTGTCCAGGTCGAAAGAACGGTCAAAACGCACCGGAAAAGATATCGTTCTGTCGGAATCATGGACTTCCAGATTCGTCAGGTGCGTGCGGGGCAGGGGATAGGCAAGCTGGTGTTGAGAAATCTTCTGGAGATCCAAGCCGAAGAACAGTAGCAGGTCGGTGAACTTGATCCGGTAGATTGCGGCCAGGGAATAGAGCTTGAAGATGCTGGGCACCGAATCGGAGTTTTCCAATTGGGTGAGCCAGGCGTTGGAGATGGCGAACTCGGGATTGCCTTCTTCTTCGGCGATTTTTTGGCTCAGGCTTTCTACATCGCGCGTGGTGATTCCTAGGCGGAAGCGAATTTCCCGAAGATTGTCACCGGGCGCGTGCAATCCCATAGGGAGGGATATTACTGCAACTTGGATGTGAGTGTGCAAAATGCGCGGGGAAGTGAGTTCAGTGTTAGCTTGCAGACTAGATAAGGCGCAGGTCGCGGCCGGGATGCTCCGGGAAAAAAGAAGGGGCGGAACTATGTCCGCCCCGGTGAAGCCGGCATGAAAGAAGCCCGCAGTTCTATGCGTTACTGCAGCGCGGAGCTTGCATTCGTCGGAGCCGAACCGTCCAGGTCGTAGCGCAACATTCCGGTCTGATCGGTATAAAAGCCGCGCTGCCCGGTGACGCCGATGGATCCAGGCACCGCCGTGACCGTGTAGGTGTTGATAAGGCCCGTAACGTCCGGGGCCGCTGCGTAGGTGAAGACGTAGCCGCTCTTGGCTCCCGAAGCCAACACCGTATCAATAATGCCCTGTCCGCCGACGCAGTTGGCGCCGGTGTTCAGTTCCACGAGGGAGCTGGAGAAACCCGTGTCCGGGCAGGAAGAATAATAAGTAACCTCGCCCGTCATTACGGTCCGCAAAGAGCCGACGGCGGAGGATTCGTTGGCGGCCATCCGGGAGTGCATGAGGTTGGGAATCGCAATGGCGGCGATGATCAGGATGATGGCGACCACGATCAGAAGTTCGATGAGAGAGAAGCCTTGCTGGCGTTTCCGAGAGTCCATTTGAGATATGCTCCTGAGTCTTAAAGTCTGAACTGCGGGACCCTGATGCGTTTGACCTAGCGTCGAACTGGGATCAGTTTGCGGGAGAAGCGAAAAAACCCCAATGGCGCGAGGGTTTCATTTTGGGGCATACCCCTGTCCTACGATAAAAGGGCAATGAGTACGTACGGTAGTTATAGTACCTATTTGCGTCCCAGGCACTGTCCCACAGGCTCTCAAGTTCTATATGTTATTGAAAATAGATAAGATAGATACTGTCCGCCGCGACGGTCACCAGCCATCCGACGCACTTCTCGGCTCCAGGCTATAAATCAGGTACCTGTCCTCCCTCGTTTGAGAGCGAAGGACAGGTCTTCCAGAATCGGGCGTTTGGACAGCACAATTCCGGCATTCCGCAGTCGCTATTTCGCCTTGTAGGCGAAGGAAAGACGAGTCTCTTCGTCCAGGACCAGTGGCCTGACGAACCGATAGGACGTCCCATCCCTGGGGATAATGACGGGCACGGGGAGCACGCCCGCAACCCGCTGCTGCAAGTTATAGACGTTGGCGGAAGCGGGAGGGGGAGCTGCAGGCATATTTTTGGTTTTCTTCGGCTTACTGATGGATGCTGAGGAAGTTTCCACATTCATCGCAGTTGCGGTTACCTCAATGGACTGTGTGACCGACCCGACTTCCAGGCAGATCTGATAGGAAGCGGGATGATTGGCGTCATAGGCGAGACCCTGGCGCATTGCCTTGAACCCCGAAGCGGTCGCCGCGATCTGATAGCTGCCGGATGGCAAACCAGGAACGAGCCAATGGCCATCCGAGGTTGTCGAAGCGGACCATCTGGCATGAGTGGAAAGGTTCTCGATCTCAAGATGCGCGTTTGGAATCACAGCGCCAGTGACATCGACGATGGTGCCGCCGAGTTCACCCGGCGTCAGCGCTACTCCGGCGGTCAGGGCTAGCTGATTTGATACATTACGGCCATAGATAGGAAGTGACGAAATTGAACCACCGACCCCTGCCCCGGCTCCGGAACCATACGCCACATTAGCGGGGTAGTTCCCAAGTCCATCGCCGATTTGAGAATACCCGCCTGGCCAAACCGACGCGGCCATTGCGTCGCCGCCGAAATCTTTCACCTTGTAGCGATCCGGCAGAAAAACCTCCCACTCGAGAATCCCGATGGGAATGTCCATCTTGGGCAACGCAAGATCCGAATCGCCTTTCTTGGCGAACGGCGTCCCTGCGTGCTGGAAGACAAACGAAACCGTGTAGGAACCCGCAGGGCGAAAGCCGGCGCGTAACAGCGGAACGCGATTTCCGTCGGCGCCCTGCACCGGCTTTACTTTTTCACCGGCTACGTCTGCCGTGAGGATGCTCGCGCCCGCAGGGAGTTCCACCTTCAAAAATGGCTGCGCCTGGTTTTTCACCGTTAGCTTCACTTCCGTCAGCGAGCGCCCTTCCGAAGTAACCAGGGTTGTGACAGTTGCCTGCTCGGCCACGGCGGAAAGCACGCTGGCATCAGGAAAGCGCGTCCATTCGAGCGCCAGGTTTGGCGATTCGTCAGGCTGCCGGTGATAACGAAAAGCCGCTTGCAGGGAGTAGCGCGAAAGCGCGCGCAGATACGGATTGATTTCCTTTACATCCAGGCGCTTCAGGCCGCCGGATTCCTTGGCGGTGAGTTCCAGCGTGCCCTGACCCTCCACCAGAACTTCACCGGTTTCACGCTGCGCGTCCTTGAATGCCAGTATTGGAGCGCCGGCTTGCGAATCGGAAAGCGGGCGTTCCATGGCGATGAGGAATTCGTGGGCGCTGTGTCCCGGGCCGGCCACTGTCAGAAGGAGAACGCCATCGCGAACTTCGCTGGATTCGAGCGATGGGCCATTGACGGACGTGACTTCGAATCCCTGCGGCACGCCCACGGCGAATTGATGGGCGTCGCCTTGCAGCACCGTGATGTCGGCCAGCGCGGCAATTTGCAGGTCTGTTTCACTGACTGACACGAGAGTCTTGACGTCCGAGAGGAAGCGCACTTCTTTGGGGATCACCGGCGCAACCACTTCACGGGTGGCCCACCAGACGCTAGCGACTTGGCCAGGGACCAGAGTGGCTTCGATTTGCGTGTTTCCACCGATCGTGGCGCGGTGCGTGATGATGCCGTTGTTGAGCTGCACGTTGGCGCGATCTCCCGGCACGGTAAGCAAAAGGCGTACGCTGCCCGCCGCGGGGACCGGCAAGGCAAACGACGCCCGGCCGGTTTCAATCGAAAGCGGCAAGCCGGCTTCGAGGTTGACGGCGAAATCAGAGGAACCCGGAAGCACGGCGACGTGCGTGCCGTTATCAAGCAGCAGCGGCAGCGGACGCGAACCCTGGCGGGCGTCGAGGATGGTCATCCCGGTGGTCAGCGGAACTTTTGTTGAGTTGGATCCCAGCGTCTCGCCATCGATTTGCACCGACCCGAGAACATCGTTGTTCGTGACGCGGAGTTTGACTTCCGCGCGATTGAGCACATAAGGCAGCGGCGGAGCCTCTGTCGCTTTTCCGGGACGATTCGCCAGCGCCAGCAGCCGGTTGTATTCGTCCAGTGAGAGAGTAACGTTGCCGGCCGCGGGGGCTGCCGGCTCCAGCATGCGCTGCGCAAATGCGGGAATCGCGAAAACGCCCAGAACAAACGCGACGCTCAGACGGAGTTTCATTTGCCACCTGCCTTTTTGTCCTGCTGGTACGAAAATTCCGGAATCGGAGCCTGATTTTCACCCGTGAGTTCGGAGACCAGATAGAGAGAAGGGCCGAAGTCCGGGAAATCCACGCGAACGGGAAGTATGCCTGCGGCGCGCGAGCCGCTATCCGTGGCATGGAATTTATCCACCAGTGTTCTGTCAGCGCGCTGTTTTTCGTCGCGATCCTTGTCGTCTTTCGGAGCATCCGTTATCGCCGGTTGAGGAGCCATGGCCATCATTGCGGCCGATGAAGAAGAACTCACCGAGGAGTTCACGGGCGGTTCGGGGACACCCGCGACCAGCACGGTCGAGTAAGGATTTTCGTAAGCTCCGGCATGGAACGCGCCGGACTCCGCGGACAGCTTGAAAACCGGCGGATAAAAGATTTGCAGGCCGGTGCGGGAAATGGGCAAATCCAGCGCGGGGAGGCCGAGCTTCAGGCGGCCCTTGTCGGTCCAGGTAGCGCCCGGCAACAGGTAGACCAACTCCAGTGCGAACTCCGGCGCGTCCTCGCCCGGCCTGGCTTTCGCCAGCGGCAGAAGCAAGCTGCCGTCGGGGGCGGACCCGGGGCGCACCGGCTTTCCCCCGAGCGTGGCGCTCCACAACGTGGCGCGGGCGGGCAGCGTCACCTTCACAAAATTCCGCTGGTTGTTGCGCACCGCATACCGCGATTCCACCAGCGTTTTGCCGTCTCTTGTCAGCAGGACGCGATAGCGCGCTTCCTCAACGTTGGCCATCAGCACCGCCTGCTGCGCGTAACGCGCCACGTTGATGTGCAGCGAGCGCTGCGTTTTTTCGTCGCCAGGCCGAATGCGGAATGCGATCAGCGCGGGTGATTGGCGATTCGCCACCAGCGGGCCCAGGTCGCTGGCGTCCACGCGTTCGAGCCCCTGCTCCTTGACTTCTTTGATTTCCCCCGCGCCGAGTACGTCCACGGCCAGCCCGCCGGAATCGCGTTCCGTGCCGGTCAGGCGCAGCACGGGAACTTCAATCGCGCCATCGTGCGGCAGCTTGGCTTCGCCGGTGATGACGAAACTCGCCGATTGCTCGACCGGTTCGAGGAATGTGACGCGCAGCTCGCCGGGTTTCATCTCCCAATCGGCCACCAGCGCGCCCTGCACCTGATTGACGGTGACGTTATCGGGCAGCTTGAGGATTGCTTCCTTTGCCGCGCCTTGCGTGATTTCCACGTTGACGTCGGCGGTAAGCGAAGTGGAGTCTTCGCCAAGGCCGACAAACTGCGTCATCGCCCCGCGCATGCGCAGCGGCAGGGTGACGTGGTGGTCCTCCACTTTGCGGCGCCAGACGAAGGTCATCGGCTCCGCGCCCGTGCCGAAGATAATCCACTTGCCTCCGCCATTGGGAAGAGTTGCGGAATCCGAAAACAGTCCGCCATAGAGCGAAAGGTCCACGTCTGCGCGCGGAATCTCCAGCGTGACTTTGGTGACCCCGGAAAAAGTGGAAGGCAGCGACAAGCGTTCTTCCCCGGCGGAAATGGCCAGGGGCAGGGCGATCTCAAGCGAAATCACCGCGCGCCCCGGATGCGAAAGCAGCGCGGAAAGTTGATTCAGGCCCTTGCCGGGAACGGGAGGGGAGAGCGAAAGCGGCTTGCCGTCGAGCTTCGCTTCGCGCACGAACAGCCCGGAAGGAATCGGGACGCGCACCCAGCCGTTTTTCAGCACATCCACGATCAGCGTGGCGCGGCCTGAGGCCAGGTCGGAGTCCACCCGCAGGTCGTAATCCACCCGCGTCAGCGTGGCATCCACGGGAGGAGGCTCCGGTTCGCGCTCCGCGGGGTACGCCTTCACGCGCAGCGCCTTATAGTCCGGCACCGAGATGACCACCCAACCGGGTGAATGGGCGGCATCTTGGCCAAAGAGCGGCGGGGCGGCGAGTCCACAGCCGAAGCCCACCACAAATAGAAGTGAAAGCACATCAAAGAGGTTTCGCGAAGACACACGGACAGAACGCCAAGCCATAGCTGTCATGTTTCTCACCTCACTTGAAGTGAGAACGCAGCAGCCCGAATTTCTTGCAGGAAAAAATAGCGCAGTTTGGAGAGATACTCAGAACGGGAATGGAATGCCCATATCCTTGAGCTGAGGAGCACGGGCGGGCGATGGGGAGAGGGACGGGAAAAAGGGGAAGGAGCTTCCTGGAAGCGAGCGAAGACAGTGGTGCACAAACGTAACGGCTAAGCATAGCCTGGAAAGAATAACTTAGGCAATAGTTAATGGATGAGTATCTATTCGAATGAAATGACTGGGAGACGAAGAGTGGCCCACCCTTTCCCAAACCGAAAGGGTAGGCCACCCCAGAAGGTGCTCAAAGGATGCGCCACCCGCCGCGTCGTAGATATAGGTGCCGTCATAGGCTGAATCACGCCGGAGGAGTAGAGGGTCTACCGGCTGAGATTCGCCGCCGCGCCTCAGACTGCGCCTTAAGCTTTGACCAGAGTGTTGTCGTGAGGTAGGCAAGCGCAAAATAAAAAACGAAATTCGCTGCTGTCACCACCCGAGGGCTGGTTACATGGATGTTACCGCTCACGGTGAAACCAATGAAAAAGCCCGGCATGAGGAGAATAGAAAACAAGCGTTGGAACGCGGCCACGGCCGCAATAGAGGAGAGCACAGGGAACTCAATCATCATCATCGTTGAAAGTGCAAAAACGCAACCTATTGCTAAACTATAGAGGAATCGTCTCATCCATGCTCCTATGCCTGCCTGGCGGGTGGACCACCTTTCGGATGAAATTTGCTCTGTAACGGGACGCGGGTCAAAGAAGAATAGATACTAGGCACCATTCGGGGTGGCCTTCGCTCTTATCGAGGGCCACCCCAGAAGGTGTCAAAGGATGCGCCACCCGCCCGCCGTACTAATCTCCTTGTTGGTACCATGTGAAGGACTTCCCGTTCCAGTAGATCAGGCCACTTGCGCTTTCTCGCTTACCAGCCAAGATAGCTTCTCCGATGAGTTGCGGTGGATTTCCGGCTTTGACTCCCCTTTCGACAGGGCGCTTACCGTAGACTTGCCATGTATCTAAGAAATCGAGGTTCGTGTTGGGATTTCCTGATATCGTAAACGAAACGCCTGCGCCTAGAACCACAAACTTACGCAAACTAGTGAGCCAAATTGCAATTCCAGAAGACCTGTCTTTTCTGGCTTTAATCCTGAAGGCATAGTCTGCTTTGCCGTCCCCGTCGAAATCGCCCCGAAGATAGAATGGGTTAACAGAACCATCGAGACTGTACGATTGTGCAAATTGCCCGAGTTCAATCTCTTTGAGCAGCTCGTTAGGCACATTTTCAATTTCTACTTCCTGAGTCCAGCCGGAAGGAGTACTTATGGTGAGAGCAACAAGTACCAGAAGATATAAAGACAACTTGCTCATCGGCGGGCGGACCACCTTTCGGATGAAGTCTGCTCTGTAACGGGACGCGGGTCAATGAAGAATAGATACTAGGCGCCATTCGGGGTGGCCTTCGCTCTTATCGAGAGCCACCTCAGAAGGTGTCAAAGGATGCGCCACCCGCCTGTCCCACCCGCCCGCGGTCGATCACTCGCCTAATCGGATTTTTGGGGCTCTTGGACATCAAGGATTTGTTGTATTTCGACCTTATACCGGCAGCAGTTCATATGCCCAAATACTCGGGTCTTGCCGTCAATAAATTTTGCTAATAGTGTGATTTTAGCACGCCCCCGTTTCCTCAGAACTCTCTCCAACTTCTTGTCTAGGGGAGAATCATGCTTGTAGGTGGCGCTAAAAGTTGATTGGGCGATGATGTCCTCTTCTGGATTGCTCTTCTTACAGTGTTCTCCAAACACGATGGAGCCTTCTTCGCTGGTAGCGTATATGACAGGAAATGCAATGGTCTTCCCGTCATAAGCCTCGGGGGTTTTCACCATCTGGCAAAAGTCGGCAATATCCAACTCCGTTGAGGCGTGGGCTTGAATGCTGATTACGAGGAAGGGAGACATTAAAAAGAAGAGCAGAAGTGACATGGTGGGTGGACCACCTTTCGGAGGAAGTTTGCTCTGTAATGGGACGCGGGTCAATGAAGAATAGATAGGCGCCATTCGGGGTGGCCTTCGCTCTTATCGAAGGCCACCCCAGAAGGTGCCTAGACTATCCCAACAGCGATGCTACGAAGTGCGGGAGAGCAGCGAGGCGACTTCGATGATGGGGTTGGGGAGTTGGCGCATGGCGCGGACGAAGAGTTCCACCAGGCGCGGATCGAACTGCGTGCCGGCGCAGCGTTCGAGTTCGGAGAGGGCCTGCTCGGCGGTGCGCCCTTTTTTGTAGCTGCGGTCGCTGGTGATCGTGTCGTAGGAATCCGCAATCGTGATGATGCGCGCGCCGAGAGGGATATTTTCACTTGCCAGCGCTTCGGGGTAGCCGGAGCCGTCGAAAAATTCGTGATGGTGCAGCACCATTTTGCGGATACGCGCCAGCGCCAGCAGCGGTTCGAGCAGCCTTCCGCCGTACGTGACATGGCCCTTCATCGTTTCCCACTCTTCCAGGTTCAGCGGGCCGCTCTTGTTAAGAATGGCTTCCGGAATGCCGACTTTGCCGACGTCGTGCAGCACAGCCCCCAGGCGAATCTCCTCGACTTCCAGTTCGTTCATCCCCAGTGCTTCGGCGAGCAGCGCGGCATAGGCGGATACTTTTTGCGAGTGGCCTTGCGTGTATTGGTCTTTCGCGTCGATGGCGTAGGCCAGTGAAGTGACGGTATCCAGGATCGACTGCGGCAACGCCCGCGGTCCGTCCTGCGAAGGTGGCGCCAGCGCTTCGGTTTGCGGCAGGGACTCGGTGAACTGGCGCAGGCGAAGATAAATCTCCTCAAACGCTTCGGGTCCGGTGGTGAAGAGCCTCTTCAGCGTGACGCCTAGATAGGCTTCCAGCACATCGCGCTTCCAGCGGCGCGCTTCGTTGGGGTCCACATGATCCGCGGTGGAAACCGTGTTGCCGCCCTGGTGCTTGGACAAGTACATCGAGGCGTCCGCCACCTGAATCAGTTCCTGCGGCGAAGCGCCGTGCAGCGGATAGCAGGCGATGCCGAAGCTGGCGCTGATGTTTTTCTCGCGCAGCAAAGGATCGGCGGCCACCCAGCCGCGCAGCTTGGAAGAAAGTTGCCGCGCCTGCTCCATGGTGGTTTCCGGCATCAGGATGACGAACTCGTCGCCGCCATAGCGCGCCACCACGTCCGAACGCCGGCAATTGGTTTCCAGAATCTGGCCAACGCGTTGCAAAACAAGATCGCCTTCCAGGTGTCCGTAAAAATCATTGACGAACTTGAAGCGGTCCAGGTCCATCAGCACCAGCGCAAACGAACGGCCGGCCCGCGAAGAACGCTTCCATTCGGAAGAAAGCGCTTCCATAAAGAAGCGGTGGGTTTTCACACCCGTCAAGCCGTCGGTGATGGCCTGTTCCTGTGCTTTTTGGAACGTCAGCGCGTTGTGCAGCGCGCCGGAAATCAGGTCGGCCAGCGTGCGCAGCAGCAGCGATTCTTCTTCCGAGAATTCCGCATGCTCCACCGTCTCCACATAGAGCACGCCGTGCAGATGATCGGCGTAAAAAATAGGCAGCGCCATCGCCGTGACCGTTTCCGGCAGGACCGGCTTCACCGCGCTGTGGTTATTCGGCAGCGTATGGAACGTTGCGGCCTTCCCGGTGCGCGCCACCTGGCCAATCAGGCCGGTATCGAGCGGCAGCCGGCGGCCCAAAGCGCCTCGCCGCTTGCCGCTTTCCGCCTGGATTACCAGCTCACGCGTGGTGTAGTCCAGCATGGCGATGCCGATGTGGTCGTAGTGCAGGCCGTTTTCGAGTTGCTCCGTAATTTTGCTCAGAACTTCATCGGGATTCAGCGTGGCGATGGCGTCGCGGGAAATCAGGTTCAGCAGGCTCAGATGGCGCGCACGCGTGCATTCGTTCTGGAAAAGGCGCGCGTTTTCGATGGCGATGCTGGCCTCGCTGGCCAGGACGCGCAGAAGCTCCAGGTGCCCTTCGTCAAAAGCGCGCTCCTGGTCGGAGAAAATACAAAGCGCGCCAATGGCCTGGTCGTAGGCCACCAGCGGCACGCCGCAAAAAGAGCCCGAAGTGCGAATCGGCTCGATGCCCAGCTTGCGCACTTCCGTAACAAAGTGTTCGCGCACCAGGATCGGCTGTCGGGTGCGGATAATATATTCGGTAACGTGATTCCCGGCGGGCCGTGAACGCATCGGCATGCGCACCCCCCCGATCATTTCCAGATCGAAGTTTACGGCGTCGCGCACCGGGTCCAGGCTGGCAAGGTACAGATTCTCGACGTCGAAGAGGCGCCGCAACTCTTCCCAGATCTTGCGCAACAAATCGTCCTTGTTCAGCGTGGAGCTGAGCGCGCGGCCGATTTCGTTCAGAACGTGCAGTTCCTCCGAGCGCCGCGAAGTCTGCTGAATCAGGTAGCTGTTTTCAACGGCCATCCCGATCTGATGGCCCAGCGCCATCAGCAGGCGCAATTCCGCGGAGGTGAAGCGGCGATTGTCCGGCGTGCCAAGAAGGAGCAAGCCAAAAGCCTGCTCTTTTGCCTGCAGGCTGATGACCACCACGCTGCGCAGCCCGTGTCTTAGCGCAAGCTCCCGGAAACGCCGCAGTGGTTCGTCGTTTTCCAGCGCCGTCAGATTGTCGTCTCGCAAATCCCGGAAGCCCAGCAATCCGCCAAGACGCGAAACCAGACCCACGAGATAGTCGTCAAGGCCTTCTTCCTGCGTGGCGCGGCAGAATTCGTCTGGAATCCCCGCGGAGACGACGGAGGTCGGGCCGCTCGTATCCCCGTGGTGCAAGAAGAGCGCACCGGAGGGCAAGCGCACAACGCCCAGCACGCGATCGAGCGCCTGCGCCAGCATGCGCTGAATTTCGCCCCCGACAAAGCTTGAGGTGGCCAGGTTCAGATTCGAAAGCGCCAGCATGTTGCGTTCCACGCGGCGTTTTTCCTCTTCGTAGACCGCCATCACCAGCAGCATCGCCACAAAGACCATCGGAACGGAGGAGACGGTCGGCAGGGCATCGCCAATGAAATTCCGCGCGGGCTGTATCAGGTAGTACGCGAGGAAAATGAGTCCCCAGAACGAGAACGCCACGCCAATCAAGCGGTCGGCCAGCGTTTCGTGATGCCGGCTTTCGTGCCAGAAGATGTAACCGGCGGCGACATACACCAGCGCGCCTGGAATCATCGAAGATACAGGAAGGACCTGAAGCGCATTGGCGGCTGACCACGCCGCGATCACCACCCCCGCCCCAATCGCCGGCTTTTTCCACAATTTCAGATGCGTATAAAGCTGTGCGCCAAGGAAAAAGCACAGCGCCGCGGAGCCGAACAGCGCGCTATTCAAAGCCGACAAAAGGGAATTCACACCAACCCAGAGTGAAAGCGCAGGGCACAGAAAATGCAGCCCGTAGAGAGTCCAGCCCGCGGTCCAATACAACAGATAGGGTTGCCGCTTCAGCGTGTAGATGTAGGCAAAAAACACTCCCACCAGGAGCGTTCCGAGCAGCAGGCCGAGGGCAATCACGTGTTGGTCCATCCGGGTCTCATTCGTCAGGCTGTGGGCGCAGGGGAACGCGAAGAGACTCCAGAGGAATCGGCGGAAAGCTAGCGCAACCTGGAAAAAACAGCGCGCGCCGCAGCCGATGGCTTCGACCGAGTCACCCCAAACCACACACAAAACGAATCACTTAGCATTATGGGGCAGCGGAAAAAGGGGCGGCAATCCAACCGTGGTACTGGTAGCGAAAAAGGTAGTAAGGCCCGGGATACGAAATTCAGGTCTGCCACCCAGGTGCCGGCAGGAATCCGGCCGCTGGTTTTATGCGTCCTTTATACGAGGAGACATCCCTTGCATCTATAATAAGCGGGCCAAAATCGCTGGCCAGCCACGATTGCTCCCGGCCTTCGGGATAAGAATTTGCAGTGCATATGAAATTGGTTGGAGGAATACGGTGAAGATCAGATTTTCCGGGAGTTTCACGTTGCTCGCTCTGTTAGGCAGCGCCAGCGCGGTTCTGGCTCCGCGCGCCTTCAGTCAGGATTCGCACTTCCACAACGCCCCGCCGGAGAGCGCGCAACAAAAGAACCCGCTTGCCGGGCAAGACTCGGCCGTTGCCGCCGGCTCGAAACTCTATGCCGCCAACTGTGCCCCTTGCCATGGAGCAAACGGCCAGGGAACGGGCAATGTTCCCCCGCTCACGGAAGCTACCCAGGCGGTGCCGGAGGGAGAGGTCTTCTGGTTCATCACCACGGGTTCCGTCAAAAACGGCATGCCGCCGTGGAACGCCCTTTCGGAAGAGGATCGCTGGCGCATCGTCTCCTATGTGCGGACGCTGAAGAACTCGGGCACCGCTGCCGGCACCGCGCCTGCTGAAAAATATGTTGCCGTCAAAACGAACGCTCCCCCTCCTCCGGAGCCGTTCACCGATTTCCGTTACGAAGAACCCGGCAAGGTGCGCAAGATCACTGTGAACAGCCTGCCCGCGCCTTATGCCACGGACACTTCCAACAACGGCCCCAAACTCGTCGCGCGCCCCGAAGGCGCATGGCCGCAGGCGCCCAAGGGCTTCCAGGTGCAGCTTTTCGCCGCTGGCCTCGATAACCCCCGATTGCTGCGCACCGCTCCCAACGGCGATATTTTTCTCGCGGAAGGCAGCGCCGGCAAAATTCTGATTTTTCGCGGCGTCACGCCGGATGGCAAGCCCAAGGAAACCAGCGTCTTTGCCACCGGCCTCAACCGCCCCTATGGCATCGCTTTTTATCCGCCGGGCGACAACCCGCAGTGGGTCTATGTCGGCAACACCAATTCCGTCGTCCGCTTCCCTTATAAGAACGGCGATCTGCAAGCTTCCGGCTCCCCCGAAAAGCTCGCCGATCTCCCCGTCGGCGGCGGACACTGGACGCGCGACATGCAATTCACCGCGGATGGCAAGAAGCTGCTGGTGGCGGTGGGTTCGGCGTCGAATGTGGACGACACGGACACCACTCCCGGCGAAAAAAATCGCGCCGATATTCTGGAATTCAATCCCGATGGCACCGGCCTGCGCGTCTATGCCTATGGCATTCGCAATGCCGGCGGCGGCCTTGCCATTCATCCCACAACCCACGAGCTCTGGTGTTCGGTGAACGAACGCGACGGCCTGGGCGATAATCTCGTTCCCGATTACATCACCCACGTCCAGGAAGGCGGCTTCTACGGCTGGCCCTGGTTTTATATCGGCGCGCATCAGGACCCGCGCCATGCCGGCAAGCACCCCGAACTCAAAGACAAGGTGATCGTGCCCGACGTGCTGCTGCAGCCGCACAACGCTTCGCTGGAACTCGCGTTTTACGAGGGCACGCAATTCCCCGCCGAATATAAAGGCGATCTCTTCGCTTCGCAGCACGGCTCCTGGAACCGCTCCGTGCGCACCGGCTATGAAGTGATCCGCGTCCCCATGGACAAATCCGGCCGCGCCACGGGCGAATACCAGGACTTTGTCACCGGCTTCGTCGTGGACAACGGCCACGTCTGGGGCCGCCCCGTCGGCGTCACCGTCGCCCCGGACGGCTCCCTCCTCGTGAGTGACGACGGCTCCAACTCCATCTGGCGGGTGGTGTATACCGGAAAATAGCCCGATCGGATCCGTTCTACGCGACCAATAGCGAGGTTATGGTCTAGCCCACGCGCGGCGGTTGTTGTTCCAAAGCGGCCCCCGGGTGGATGCTGTCCGCTTTCGAAGTAGTAAGCTTACCCTCGGCGCGCGATGTCGGCAAAGGGCGAAGAGTCAGACATCCAGCTTGTCCCCCGGTTTTCCCGAGTCGGCCAGGAGCGGAGCGAGGGGTCGCATTCACCGCTCGACACGTATTACGTGTGCTATCCTCCGGGTGGACAGCCTTCCACACCCGAGTACGAACTGGAGATGGGGCGCGAGGGTGAGGTGCACGTGCTTACGTGAACTTGCTTCTAACATGCAGCACAATTCCTGAGTTTGACGCTGCTTCACTAGAACTCTGGAAGAAGTTCTGCGTTGTCGAATGGATACCTGGCATCGAGCTGGTCAGCTACCTTAAGTTTGCTCCCAAGGCCGAATATGCGCTGATCGACGCAATTGTTTTCCTTGAACCAAATATGGCGATCGGATTCGCGGAACGACCTGATGGGACGACGAGCCTTATCCCCGAGATATCGCCCTGGGATGCTCACGCCCTAAACGCAGGTATTGCGGAGCAAATTCGCCGGCTCCCTGAGTCCTGCGCGATGCGCGATGGTCGCAAGTGGAAGAGAATTCCGCAAATCGTCCTGACCAAGCACGGGCCGATGTATAGACACCTCTACATGGACCTTGATGTCGAGTTCGTGCGGGACGTAACTGAAGAAATGCTTTATTTCGGATACGCGAGTCCCTCTACGTGGAACAAAATTGAGGCCATCATTAATCGCTACCACTTGAGTGCGATGTCCGAGTATGAGCGCGTGGGGTTCTTAGTAACGATTGATCGCGGACTCTACCGGGTGAAGAGAGCATTTCGCAAGAAAAACGCGAACGAGAGTGAGTTCTATTATGGGGGAAAAGATAAGCGCACATTTCGTGGATTTGTGACTTTCGGTAGAGACCCGGATGGTGCTAGCTACCAGGCCCAATTATTTGAGATGCTGCTGAATGATCCGAGCGCAGGGGAGCAGGAGTTCCACCGTTTCTTCGAGGAACATCCAATATTTTTGGCCGAAGCCTTTATGGGAGTGCCGATTTCCCACAGGCCACGGTTCACGAGCAACAATCAGGTGCCAGATTTTTCGATTGCACCTGCCCTGCCACGCGATACGAGCGAGTCGCTAAAATTGCTGGAACTGAAGGGACCGGAAGCAAGCGTTCTGGGGAACAGGCGCTACCTGCACCGAGGCCTTGCACAAGATGTAATTCAGGCGCTGGCGCAGGTGAGAGACTACTCTGAGTACATTCGTGAGCCCCTGAATTTCAAATCAATAGAGCAAACACTCGGATACGTTCCAACAACTTCCCAGCAGGCGGTGCTGATTGGCCGTACTCCTCCAGTCGCAGACGCGGAATTGTGGGAAAAAAGGAAGGCGGAGCAACCCTCCGTCCGAATTGTTACTTACGATGAGTTGCTATAGGAGCATCATGAGCGGTTAGACCTCCGGCGAGGCCGCGCTATCCCGATGTCTGGGCCGTAAACGGGATGAGAAGTCTAACTGGGAACACGGGCGGGATGGCAGTGGCGAGTGGGCGGCGTGGCTCGTGATCCGTGCCGGGCAACTACAAGCGTATCCACGAGCCGCTTCCTTCTGCAGTCCTTTACTTCCTTTACCTCCTCTACATCCTTTACATCCCCTCTTCAGACCACGGAACACGAGTCACGGGTCACGTTGCCACGCTTGCCGGCTGGAAGCCGGCGCTACCCGCTGCCGTTGGACGCTCCATACCCCCTTCCGCTAAACTGGTCGTTTCGGAGACACACACGGGAAACCACAGACATGACTGAGACGAACAAGACACAGCCCGGCGGCGTGCGCGTACGATTCGCGCCTTCGCCCACCGGCTATCTGCACGTAGGCGGCGCGCGCACCGCGCTCTTCAACTGGCTCTTCGCCCGCAAAGAGCGCGGCACCATGATCCTCCGCATTGAGGACACCGACGCCGAGCGCAACAAGCCGGAGCTGGTCAACGGCATCATCGAAGGCCTGAAGTGGCTGGGCGTCGATTGGGACGAAGGCCCGTTCTACCAGTCGCAGCGCACCCAGCTTTACCAGGAAGCCGGCCGCAAGGTGCTGGCCAGCGGCCACGCGTTTCTCTGCTACTGCCCGCCGGAAAAGTATGTCGGCGGCGATCACGCCGAAGAAGGCGCGGAGGGCGTCAAGGTCCGCAAGATCACGCGCTGCACCTGCCGCGACGGCAAGCCTTCCACGCCCGGCACCAAGCCCGCGGTGCGCTTCAAGGTGCCCATCGGCGGCACCACCAAGTTTTTCGACGCTGTCTTCGGCGAGCGCGAATTCCAGAACGACGAAATCGAGGACTTCGTCCTGCTGCGCTCCGGCAAAGACGGCGAAGAGTTCGGCCAGGCCATGTACCAGATGAGCGTGGTGGCCGACGACATTGATATGCGCATCACGCACGTGATTCGCGGCGCCGACCACATCTCCAACACGCCCAAGCAGGTGCTGCTCTATCGCGCGCTGGGCGCGGAGCCGCCAATCTTCGCGCATGTGCCGCTGATTCTGGGGCCGGACAAATCGCGCCTCTCCAAACGCCACGGCGCCACCGACGTGAACATGTACCGCCGCGAAGGTTTTCTCCCGGAGGCGTTTCGCAACTTCCTGGCGCTGCTGGGCTGGTCGCCGGGCGGCGACGAAGAGTATCTGCGCACGTCGGACTTGCTGCAAAAGTTTTCGCTGGAGGGCGTCAGCCGCACCAACGGCGTTTTCGACCGCGCGAAACTCGAGTGGTTCAACACGCAATACCTGCAAAAGCTTCCGATTGAAGACCTGCTGCCGGAAGTGGCCGCCCAGTTGAAGCAAGATGGTTTGTGGAAAGAGGATTGGTCCGGCGGCGCCGGGCACGACTGGTTTTCCAAAACAGTGGACCTGCTGCGGCCGCGCATCCGCCTGCTGCCGGATTTTTCCACCTGGTCGCGCGCGTTTTTTAGCGACGAGTTCGCCATCGATCCCGCCGCCAAAGCAAAATTCTGGAAGGACGAGAAAGTCCCAAGTCTCCTGGCCAAACTGGCCGATGCGCTTGCCGCGCTGACGGAATGGAATCACGACGCCTGTGACCATGCCTCGCGTCAGGTGGCCGAACAAGGCGGTGTAAAAGCGGGCCTGCTGATCAACGCGACCCGCGTAGCTATTGTCGGCCAGGCCGTGGCCCCGCCGCTCTTTGACACCATGGTCGCGCTCGGGCAAGAGCGCGTGGTGCGGAGACTGCGCGATGCGCTGAAGGAGTGGAAATAAAAGGAAGTGAAGGAAGTAAATGAGGTAAAGGAAGTAAAGGATTCGGAATTACTGTGCTTGTGCGCACGAGAGCAAAGTTGTCACGCTGAGCGCATCCGATGAGGATGCGCGAAGAATCTCAACGTACGAATCGAGCAACCGGCTTACATTGGGATCCTTCGGCCTGCAAAAGGCGCAGACCTCAGGATGACAACGCTTTATGCGTGTATGGTCGTCACTTGAAGAACTGCTGGTTGGCGGGTTTTGCGGCAGAGGCTGCGGCGACCACGTTGATGGTGGCGTCCACTTCCTTGGTGACCGGCGGCAGGCAAATTTCGTCGCTGCACGCCTGATAGTGCAGCTTCATCGGAAAGTGCTGCGCGCCCAGCGGAGCGCTGGCAAGAACGGTGACCGGAACGCGAATCACCACGCTGTCCGTGTAAACGTTGAGCTGCTTGTCCTTGGAAAAGCTGAAGGTCTTCAGCGCGCCGTCGGGATAAGCGATCGTCCCAAGCTTGAAGCCCGCGGGCGCTTCCAAACGCAAATCCGTGGGAATCAGGTAATCCTGCGTGACTTTGCGCGCATTCACGTGAAAGCCCTGGCGAATCTTCATCACCACGGCCACCTGAAACGCCATGCCGCGCGCCACCGGATCCTGCGAGGCGTAAGCTTCCGGCGCGACCACATCCTTGCCGGAAGGTGTCTGCGATCCAGCCATCGGCGAAAGCACCAGGCAAATGCCCAAAATCCCAAAAATTCCAAGCTTCACGAAGCGCATCATACGGTCACCTGCTCGCCGAGTTGCTGGGAAACCACGCGGCTCATCACCCCGTGCAGATCTTCACCCGTTTTTTCCAGCACAAAAGCGTTGCGCGATTCCGACCAACCGAGCTTGAAACTCGTGGAAAGCGCGGAAATCCAGATTTCGCGAATCGGTGTATTCGGTGAGATCACGAACTTCGCGGGTTCCGGCTCCTCGAAAATCACTTCCAGCTTGCCGCTTTCGCCTTCCACGTCGAATCCGTGCGCGTCGCCCAATTTCAGCAGGCGCTTCTTCAGATCCTCGAAGGCTGCATCGGCCTTCTTCTGAAAGTCATGTTCGGAGAGCATACGGCCAGCGTACATGAGGGAACACGGAGTCGCAAGCAAGGCCAAGCGGCGGGAGCCAGAAGGAGAGGCAAGGAAGGAAAATGGGTTGACAAATCACAATACTTAGTTGAGCATTCAAGTAATATGCCTCGGAAGAGCACCGATACCCGCCAACGCATTGTCGAGGCTGCCCTCTATCTCTTTTGGTTGCAAGGTTATGCCGCAACGGGGATTGCTGAGATCCTGTCCCGGGCCAAGGCCAATGCGGGCAGCTTTTACTTCTTTTTCAAGACAAAAGAAGAGTTGCTGCTGGCCGTGTTGGAGCTTTACATCCAGTCGCTCTTGCCGGTGGTGGTTGAACCGGTGCTGGAGAAGATTCAGGACCCCATCCTGCGCGTATTCGGGATACTGGAGTTTTACCGGAGCAACCTGCTGGCGACGGGCTGCACGTATGGATGCCCGATCGGGCGTTTGGCGCTGGAAATCCCGGAAGAACAGTTCCGCGTGCACAAGCGCCTGGCGGACAACTTCGATGGCTGGACCGCCGCGGTCGAGAAATGCCTGGGAGATGCGAGAGAGCGACTGCCCCAGGGGACGGATCTCGCCACACTTTCAAAATTCGTGCTGACGGTGATGGAGGGAGGCGTAATGCAGGCGCGCGCGCACAAGGCTATCGAGCCGTTCGACGCTTGCGTCTCGCACCTGCGGGGTTATTTCGATTTGCTGCAAGCGCAGCGCAAACGGGAATTGACCGCTGAAAAAGGCTAACAAAGGAGAATCCCTATGAACTGGCGAAAGTGGGTGGCGCTGACGTTGCTTGTGGGAGGAATGACAGGCCGCGCCAGCGCGCAGGAACAGAAGAAGCAGGAGGCTCCACCCATTCGGCAATTAAGCTGGCTACAAGGCGGGGTGTGGGTAGCGGATGCGAGCAAGATGGCTCCGGGCATCCTGAGAATCGAAACGCGCTACGAATGGTCAGACAACAAAGCATATCTCCACTTCACCACGCACTTCGTGCTCGATAAGGGCACGATGCACAACTACGACGGAAATCTCTTCTGGGACCCGCTGAAGAGTTCACTAGCAATCTGGTATATGGATGCGGGCGGCGGCATCACGCAAGGCCCGATGACCTGGGACGGGAAGGTGCTTACCGTGAGTTTTCACGGGCCGGATTTTGAAGGGAAGCCTGCTGACTTGAAGGTGGAAGTCACCCGGGTTTCAAATGAACACTACCACTGGATGGTCGCTGAGAAAGAAAGCGACGCGTGGAAACAAATCGGGGCGCTGGACTATCTAAGACAAGCGGCGGAGCCTGCGAAACCGGCCGACAAGCCGAGCAAATAGTTCAAAAGCAATGCAGTCTACTAGAGTTGCGATTCGATGGCCTCTGTGAGTTCGTCTTCGCTTTTCAGGCCCTGAAACTTGGTGACGATCTTGCCGTCGCGCGAAATCACAAAGCTGCTGGGATAGCCAAGTATGCCGCCGAACTTGTCCGCCGCTTCATCCGTGCCGAGCAGAATCGGATAGTTCATCGGGAGTTTCTGCCCCTCAACGTCGAAGCGCTCTTTATCCAGGAATGGCGCAACCACGGACTTGCCTTCTTCATCCATGGCGATTCCAAGCACCGTAAAACCCTTCGGACCGTATTTGTTCTGCATGGCGATCAGCCAGGGAATCTCCACGCGGCAGGGATCGCACCAGGTGGCCCAGAAGTTCACGAAGACGACTTTGCCTTTGTAGTCGGCCAGATTCACGTCGTTGCCGTTGATGTCCTTGAGCTTCAGGTCAGGCGCGGCCTTTCCGGCAACCTGTTCGAGTCCATGGTTGGCGCTGGCAACGGTGCTGCGCGTGGCGCGATCGGCCAGAATCGTCACCAGGATAAGGAACGCAACCGTTCCAATCACCATTAGAGTTTTCGCGCGTGGCATGTTGGAGAAAACCTCCCGATAACGCAAATAAGCGAGAACCACAAAAGCCAATCCTGCAATGGCCAGCAGAATCCAGAACACCGTGCCGTGCGCAGCCGTGGCGAAGGGCTTTTCCAGGCCGGCGGTCAGGACGCTCAAGAAAGTGAGACGCGCGGTGAGCCAGGCAAGTTTATTCAGAAACACGAGCCCGCCGATGAAAACAAGCAGAGCGCCGCTGAAAATCTCCACCCAATGCAAATATTTGCGGAAGCTTTGATAGAACTTCAGGAAGCGCCCCATCTCCAGCGCGGTAATGAGGAAGGGAACCGAGAGCCCCGCGGAGTAAACGGCGAGCAGCAAAACGCCGCGCGCCACGGTGCCACTGGCCGCCGCCAGGCTAAGAACCGCGCCGACGATCGGGCCAAGGCACGGCGACCAGCCAAACGCAAACGCGAAGCCGAGGAAGAAGGCGCTCCAGACGCCGGTCTGCGAACCGGTGTTGCGCAGATGCACGTCGCGGTTCAGCCAGCGAGCCATCGCCGGGCCAAAGAAACCAATCAAGGACAACGAGAAAAACTGAATCGCGCCGAAATCCGGGAGCAGTGGGGCATGACGCAGGAGCGAAAGCACGCCAAGCCCAGCCAGGACCGCACCAAGCGCGATGCCCAGACGGACTTTCATCTTGGCGAGCACGCCCAGTAGATGGAGGCCGAAGAGAAGAACGAGCGCACCAGCAATCGGCGTGATGGCGTTGCGATGCTCCTTCAGGAGTTCACCGACCGCGCTGGCCGAAGCGCCCAGCGCTATGAAGACGATGGAAAGGCCACTGACGAAGGCAACGGCCGAGGCGAGAAGCTGGGAGCTAGGCGCTTTTCCTTCGCGGAGTTGATCCATGCCCACGCCGGATAGCATGGAAATGTAACCGGGCACCAGGGGGAGTACGCACGGCGAAAGAAACGAAATGAGCCCGGCGAGAAAGGCACCGAGTAACGAAACGTCGGTCATGATTCAGCGACTCGCATACGGAAGAATTTTGGACTCGCCGCGCGGCGGGCAAGAACACCCTGCCTCTCTATTCTCGCACAAAGCAGGCGCGTATTCCTCGCTGGCCGGCAGCTTCTACACAAATTAGACGCGTAACTTGGAGTTGCGGAGACATCGACAGGTTACAGCGACAAGTGGCGGGAAGGGCTGACGCACGCTTTGCGATAATGCGCTCCTGTGCTTTGGCAAGTCATTGAATTGGCAGATGTTGTGGAAAGGCAGATTGGCGCGAAGTTTGCACCTCTTTCGGATTTCCTGCATGCACTGGCGCTGCAAGCCGGGCATTCGGGATGGGGCTTCGGCGCGATGTTCCAGAGCAGCTTGGCGAGAGCTCTCCTGAGGCGTCGCGCTGGGCCGGATTTTTGCACAGCGTTGAAGAGCAGAAAGCGAAATTTCAAAGAGCAGGGACGCGGACATGAATGGTATGAAGAAGAACGCCGCTGACAAGGCCAACGCACAGGCGCTGGCTGCGATCGCGGTGTACCCATCTGATCGAAGGACTTGGCATAAGAATGCGGAAATGAGCGCAAGCTGGTGGACTTGGCTGCGGCAAGAATGGGCGGCTGCATGGGCGGCTTGCGGAGTATTTGAGTTGTGGGCCTTCGGATACTTCGCGGTCTCGGGTGTGGTCATCCTGTTGTTCGCGGAGCATGTGCAACACCCTGTGCGGCTGTTTGCCGTGCGTGCCGCGGTTGTTTGCGTGATTCTCAGTCTGTGTCGGATTCAAGCGGTTTATGCCGCGCGGAATACAGATGGCCATGCGTCTTTCCCGGCGCGATGGTGGCATTTCTGGCGCTACTGGTATCCGCACCTGTTTTTTCTCTTTTGTTTCGAGGAACTCGCGCAGTTGATGACCCTGATTCAGCCGCACTGGCAGGACGCCAAATTGATTGCCTTCGATCATTGGCTGACGGGTGTCCATCCTTCGGTGTGGCTGGAGCAGTTTGCGACCCCGGGACGCAATGAGCTGATGCAGCTCGCCTATCTGACCTATTTCGTTTACCTGCTGGCGCTGGGCGGAATTTTATATTACCGGCGGGAGTGGCGCGCCTACTGGTCGGTGATGACGTTTTCGATGGTGGGCTACTCGATCGGGTACATGATCGCGATGTCTTTCCCGATTGAAAGCCCGTGGTTCGCCATGGCGGGATGGTGGAGGGCACCGCTGAACGGCGGGCCAATCACCGCGACCATCAATTTCATTGAACACTATGGAAAAGTACGCGGGGCCGCGTTTCCATCCGAGCACATAGCCGGATCGGTGGCTGTCCTTTGGGGAGCGTGGAAGTTTCGGCGCTGGTTGTTCTGGGTGATGCTGCCGGTGGCGCTGCTGATGTTTGCCTCAACGATTTGGGGCCGCTACCACTACATTGCCGATATTTTTGGCGGAATCATAACCGGGACGCTGGGTTACGTGATTGGAAGCTGGGCCATGAACTGGAAGGGCGCGGTAAAGGCGGCTGGTCCGGGAATCTTGCAGTCAGGATCAGCGGAGTGATTCGAGGTCGGGACGCGCGTTAAGCGGAGCGGCTTGTTCGAAGTGCGCGGCAACTTCCAAAAGCAAAGGCTCGTCGTTCACCGCCGCCATGAGCTGCAAGCCCGCGGGCATCCCCTGCAGCGTCAAGCCGCAAGGCACGGAAATCGCCGGAATGCCGCCCAGATTCGCGGGGCGATTGTTGCGCAGCAGCAAAGCCCGGGTGTTGCGCTCCTCACCGGAGACATGCATTTTTTCTTCGCTCATGCGCGGAGCGGTGATTGGCGTGGTGGGTCCGGCGATAATATCCACTTCGTTTTCGAGCAGCGCCAAATGGAACCCCGCGATGAATTTTTCGCGAAGCTCCATCGCCCGCAGATACTCCACACCCGTGACTTTCTCGCCCATTTCCAGCCGCGCGCGAACGTCCTCGCCGTAATCCTCGCGGCGCCGCGGATACCATCCGGCCTGCTGGTGATAAAGCGCGGCCTCCACCCAGGCAATCTCATTGCCTGCCTTTTCGACGTCCTGAAGATAGGGAATCGTCACTTCTTTCCATTTTGCGCCGTGTTTCTTGAGTATGTGCATCGCGGTTTCAAAAGAGCTTGCGACTTCCGGGCTGACAATATCGAGGAAAAAATGTCTGGGTATGCCAATGCGAGGCCGGCGTGCGCGCTTTGAAGGCACACCTGATGGCCGAAAACGGCGATCATTCTTGCCACGCGTGGCGATGGCTTCAAAGAGCAAAGCGGCATCGGCCACGTTGCGCGCCATCGGTCCGACAAAATCGAGGGTGGTGGAAAGCGGAATGGCGCCATCCGTACTCACGCGGCCGAGACCAGGCTTGAATCCCACGACGCCGCAGAGCGACGCTGGAATGCGCACGGAGCCTCCGGTGTCCGTGCCGATGCTGCCATAGCAGAGACCCGCGGCCAGAGCCGCCGCGGAGCCGCCGCTGGAACCGCCGGGAATGCGGTCCAGGTCCCATGGATTGCGAACGGGTCCGAAGTGGGGATTATTGGAGGTCACGCCGTAGGCGAATTCGTGGAGATTTGTTTTGCCAAGGAGGACCACTCCGGCATTTCTTAAGGAGGTGACAGCAGCGGCGTCGTGAAGTGGCTGGAAATCGCGCAAAACGCGCGAGCCGCCCGTCGTGGGGAAATCCTTGGTATAGAGATTATCTTTCAAGGAGATGGGGATGCCGTGCAGCGGACCCAGGTCGTGGCGGGACTTCCGGCGCGATTTCGTGCAGAGCGAAGCTTCCGCCGCCGCTGCCTGGCGCAGAGATTCTTGGGGATTCAAAGCCAGGTAAGCATTGATGCGTGGATTCAGCAGCTCAATCCGGTTCAAGAGAAATCGCGTCAGCTCCACAGGAGAAAGCTTTCGCGAGCGATACATCTTGCCGATTGCGGCGATCGAAGCGTAGGCGAGTTCCGAATCCATATTCATATTCATCAGTAGATCCGCTCCTGCCGGCGGAGGTTCCCGAAGGAGCCGAGATTTGCCAGGATGAACGCAACGCGATACTGATTTTCATTGCGAACCGTGCCGATGTTAATCCGGCGATATTCGAAGGAGAAACCGCAGCAATTGCTGTTGTAGCCCACTTGGGCAAACTCGCTTTGCGACGTGCCCGCAAGAACGTCATAGCTGACGCCGCCAGAAACATTCAAGCCGGGATGGGTGAGATCGCCATAGCCAATGATGGCGCGAATCTGCTGAGAAAGCGGCTGCACGATGGGGTCGCCCTGCAGGCGGAAGTGGGCCACCGTGAAATTGAATTTGCCGTATGGCTTCAACTTTAAAAGAGTGCCAATGGTTGTGACCTTCTGCAATTGTGGATCGTATTCGAGGATCTGCTCGGCGTCATAGGGGCCGCCGGGCGTGAGCTTTACGTCGCTGATAATGGGCGACCAGTTCCGCACCGTGGAGGCGAAGGCGAACGGCGTTATGGAATCGAGCGCCTCGAAAACGTTGCGCTGGCCGGGGATAATGGCGCCGCCGAAGGTGGAATCGAAGTAGTGCTTCTCCACAATCCTCCAGGAAAGAAAATCGACGGGCTGATCTTCGCCGGTTTTCACGAACAGGTGCTGTTCGATGCCGTATTCGAACTCATTGGTGTTGGTTAGCGTGGCATTGCTATCGAAGCGGACAAATTCGGAGAAGTTGTGGACCCCGGTGACGTAGCGGTAGGTAGCGAAGGGCTCAAAGGTGTGCTTGAAGCGGTGGCGCGAGCCGGGAGGGTTGAAAATGCGCTCCAGGGTGGCGGGGCGCAATTCCACCGCAAATTCTCCCGTGTTCCGGGTGATGGATTGCCCGGTCAGAACCGAGTAGGAATTGAGGGAGTCACCGTAGTAAGTCGAGCGAAACGCGGCGGAAGCGGTGATTCCGAACAGGTCTCGGAAATGCAGGGGGATGGTCACCTTTGGAGAAATCTCCGTGCGGGCGACAAAGCTGGGGGTATTGAGAAACTGATCTTCGCGGTGAACCGTGCCCACAAAGGATTCAAAGGAAAGATAGACCGGCAGGTTCGGAAAGAAAGCGCGCTCCACGGAGCTGAAGCGCGCTTCCGGGGCGCTGCGCAGAAAAACATTGTTGGGCGGGCTGAGTTCCAGATAACTGCGGTCGCTCAGGCTGGCCACGTTGAAGCTGAAGCCGTTGAAATTATTGGTCAGAAAGATGGAGCTGGGGATTTCGGAGTTAATCGCTTCCCCATACGTATCCGAAAATGCCAAACGGAAAGTCAGCGACGAGAGTTCATTCACGTCGGCGACGAATCGCCAGCCGTGATTCCACAGAGACTGTACTTCCAGGCTCTGCTGGTGCCCGCCCTGGTTGATCGGAGGTCCGCTCGCCTGTGGCAGGCCCCGATCAATCACGCCGAAGTAATCATACCGGATGCTGGTGTTCTCAAACGGGCGGGCACGGACCTGCCCGCGCTGCGCGGTACCCCGCCGGCTGAAATAATCGAAGCCCAGCGTGGTGTCAAACCAGGGGCGCGGCGCCCAATAAAAGGCGTCGCCGAACACAAAACCCTTTTGATTGCTGTTGCCAATGAGCGGCAGCAGAAAACCAGATTGGCGAACATGCTCCCCCGCGGGCGCGGTGGCGTAGGGCATCCATACCAGGGGCACGCGCAAGAGCCGGAAATTCGCATTCACCATAGCTACTTTGTTCTGCATGGTGATCTTGGCTTTTGGCGCGTAGAACTGCCACGTCGGCTTCACCGGGTCGCAGATCGTGATCCAGCCATGTTTGACGATGTATACATCTTCGGAAATTCGATCCACTTCCTGCGCTTCGAAATACAGGGGATTCCGCGAAATCAGCATCCGTGGATTGAGGCGCCGCTCGAGCCGCAGGAAGCCTCGGACGTTTTTGAAAGTACCCTTGTTGGTTGCGACATTCAGCGTGGCCTCGTCGCCCTCCAGATGCTGGTTATCGAAATCGAAAACCACGTGGCCGCGCGCAACCGCTTCGGAGGTCGCATCGTTATACTCCACATGGTCCGCGCGAAGCCGCATACCGCCGTAACTGACGTCAACATCATCGTCCGCGATATAGAGATCGCCGACGCGGCGTTGCGCCCCACGCGCGGTGATTTCCGCGACGGTGCCTGGCGGAGGATGGGAGGGAGCTACCTGTGAGCAGCCGGGCCGCGCATTAAGGAAGGCTAGCAAGGTCAGCAAGGTCAGCAAGCCAAGGCGCATGGCGCGGCTCAGGGCGGAATGGGGAAGGAGTCGGTTCACTCGGCGAATCGGTCCATGGAAACGAAGAGTTAGCCTAGCACGCAGTCTGCCGGAATTGTAGCGGGGGAGCGCCCGGCGGGATTTTGAAGGCAAAAACCGGAGGCGTGGGATCTAACTGGCAACTTTCTTGCTTTGCTGCTCTTGATACCAGGCGTAGGTGCGTTGCAAGCCGTCCTCGAAAAGCACGGCGGGCTCATATCCGAGATGTTCCCTGGCGATCTGGATATCGGCCAGCGAGTCGCGAATATCCCCTTCGCGAGCCGGTTCATACTTCACATCCACGGTTTTCCCGGCAATTTTCTGAAGCAGGCGTAAAACGCGGTTCAGTGAAATGCTGTACCCGGTGCCGACATTGATGACTTTTCCCGCAGCACTCGGAGCTTCGCAGGCGAGAATGTTCGCAGCAACGGCGTTATCCACATAGGTGAAGTCACGCGTTTGTTCGCCGTCGCCAAAAACGACCGGCGAGGCGCCTTCCAGAAACGCGGTAGCGAAGCGGGAGAGAACGCCGGAATAGGGAGAATCCGGGTCCTGGCGCGGCCCAAAGATATTGAAATAGCGCAGGCAGACGGATTCGAGTCCGTAGCACCGGCCAAAGGTCTGCGCGTACAACTCGCCCACATATTTAGTCACGCCGTAGGGAGAGATGGGAACGGGTTGCATGTTTTCCGATTTGGGCAAAGTGGGAGTATCGCCGTAGGCGGAAGAAGAAGCCGCAAAGACGACGCGCTTGACCTTGTTGTCTCGTGCAGCCACCAGGACATTGAGGGTTCCATCCACGTTGATGCGGTTGGTCTCAATAGGGTCCTTCACGGAGCGCGGCACCGAGGTTCGGGCGGCGAGGTGAATTACGTAATCCGCCTGGAGCATGGCCTTCTGCACGATCTCCAGGTCGCTGATCGAGCCCTTGATAAAGGTAATTTTGCTGCGAACCTCGGCAAGGTTCTCTTCCTTGCCAGCGGACATGTCGTCCAGAACGACGACACTATGCCCGCGGCGGACCAGTTCGTCCACCGTGTTTGAGCCGATAAAACCGGCGCCCCCGGTCACCAGGTAGCGCATGCGTTCCGCCTCCTGCCGCAAAAGACATCTTATTGTACGATGAGAGGGGAACGCACAATGGTGAAAAACAGGAGCGTCGCGCAAAGAGTATGGTCAAACGACTTTTTGTAGTGTTGTTGGTAGTGGCCATTTTTTGCGCGGCGGGATTCTGGGTCTACCGAAGCTTTACGGCTCGCCAACCCGCACAGCCTGGCGGATTGCCGGCGGGCGAAACCCCGCGAACCGGACCAGCCGTCACGGGACCATCGGCGAAAAGCTCCATATCTTCGGCTCCCGCAGCCGGCAACGAGAGCATGGTCTCCCCGCCAGGATTCGCTCCTCGCGTGGGAGAAGTGCTGGATTTTGCCGCGAACGTCACTAAGCTGAACAGCACCGTCGCCAACCTGAAAGTGAAAGTGATGGAGCACCGCAGCTTCGATGGCAAGAGTGCGTGGCACCTGCAGGCGTTTGCGCACACGGAAAATCCTTACCGCATGGTGTTCGAACTGGATGACCAGTTCGATTCCTTCAGCGAAGCGGACAATTTTACGGGCTTGCAGTATGAGATGCACTTGAGCGAGCGCGGACAAAAGGTGGACACCATCGAAAAAATGGTCACGTCAGGCAAGGACCCCGCACCGCCTAACGCCGCTGCCGCGCATGTGCTGCCTGGGACCCGCGACCCCATCGGGACTTTGATGTACCTGCGAACGATCGATTGGAACAAAACCAAAGAGGTGCGCACGCCAGTCTTTGACGGCCACAAGCTTTACGATGTGCGGGCGGTGCTTCTGGCCAGGGATCAGAACGTCAGCGTGAGCGCCGGGAAATTCAAGGCGAACAAGATCGAAATCCACGTGCTGGACAACGGCACGGAGATGAAGGACGCGCACTTTCTCCTGTATATAACGCCGGACACAGAACGTTTGCCGGTCTTGATGGAAGCGGTGTTACCTTTTGCCACGGCCAGCGTGGAACTCACCAAAGTACATTAATCAGTTCGCGCTCAGCTAACAGAGAACGATCTTGGCGCGGTGACGGATAACGCGGCGCGTGGCGTTGCGCGTATCAATCACCAGTCTGGATGCATCCACGATCGCTCCGTAGTCATAGCTGGAGTGGTCGGTGGCGATAATAACGGCGTCGTATTGCGCCAGCGTATCTGGGTTCAGAGGAACCGACTTCATGTGGGAATAATCGTAGTGGCGCATTTTGTGGAGCTGCGGGAAGAACGGGTCGTTGTAGTCAAAGCTCACGCCGCGCTTTTGGAGAATCTCCATAATTTTCAACGTTGGTGATTCCCGTAGGTCATCCACGTCCTTTTTGTAGGCCACGCCCAGAATCAGGATTTTGGAGCCGCGCAGGCTTTTCTTATGCACATCCAGCGCTTCGGAAAGCGCCTCGACCACGTGATACGGCATGGAGGTGTTGATTTCGCCGGCTAGTTCAATGAAGCGGGTTGAAAAATCGTATTCACGGGCTTTCCAGGAAAGATAGAAGGGGTCCACGGGAATGCAGTGTCCGCCCAGGCCAGGCCCCGGATAGAAGGGCATAAAGCCGAACGGCTTGGTGGCGGCCGCGTCAATCACTTCCCAAACGTCCACTCCCATGCGCAGGCAGAGCAGCTTAAGTTCGTTGACCAAAGCGATGTTGACGCAGCGGAAAATGTTCTCCAGCAACTTTGCCATTTCGGCAGCGCGCGTGGAGCTCACGGGAACCACGCGGGCCACAACCTGCGCGTAGAGCGCCTGCGCGGCGCGGCCGCTCGGGGGATTCACGCCGCCAACCACTTTAGGGATTTGCGCGAGCCCATACTGTTTGTTGCCAGGGTCCTCGCGCTCCGGAGAAAACGCCAGAAAGAAGTCCAGAGACACATTTTCATTTTGCGGGCCAGAAGCCACCGGGCAGCGCAGCCCGCTCTTTTCCAGAATCGGCAGGACCAGTTCCTCGGTTGTGCCGGGATACGTGGTGGACTCCAGAACCACCAGTTGGCCTTTGTTCAAATAGGGCTGAATAGATTTCGCGGTATTTTCGACATAACTCAAATCCGGCTCGCGATATTCATTCAGTGGCGTTGGCACGCAAATAAGAATCACGTCCATTTCGCCAAGCTTCGAAAAATCGGAGACAGCATTGAAATGCCGGCTGTTTACGAACTGCTGAATTTTCGTCTGCGGGATATGGTCAATGTAGGATTTACCCGTATTCAGCATCCGCACTTTTTCCGGGTCGGTATCAAATCCAGTGACCCGATGGCCTGCTTCGGCAAAGCGCAGTGCCAGCGGCAAACCAACGTAACCGCATCCGATGATGCCAACCTTCAGCTGCGCGCCTTTGAAATATTCCGGTCGTCTATCCGTAGCCATGAAATGAAAAAAGGCTCCTAATCTCCAAACGACAATAGGAAAACAATCAGGTTTTGGGGATCTTCTGCAATTCCTACTATAGCAGCTTCCCACCGCTCTCTCGAACGTGTGGCGCAGAGATGGTCACTGAACCGAAGTAGAGGGAGCATCCGGCGCTCAGCGTTTGCGAATTAAGAGAAGACACGAGAAGATGGGCCGCGCAAATCGCCCCATAAGAAAAACCTTATTCGAAATATGAATATTCTCCTCATTCTGGCATTGGGACTTACGGTGGGAATTCTGGTAGGGCTGCTGGGGATCGGCGGGGGTGTCGTGCTTGTCCCCGCCATGGTCTACCTGCTGCACTACGACCAGCATCTCGCGCAGGGGACCTCCTTGTTCATCCTGCTGCCTCCCATCGGCCTCGGGGCCTTGCGGGAATACTGGAAAAACCGGCAAGTGGATCTGCGTGCCGGCATCTATTGCGCGATTGGATTCCTGCTCGGTGGATATGTTGGCGGAAAGATCGCCGTGCCCATGCCCTCGGACCTCTTGAAGGCCATTTTTGGTTTTTTCCTGATGCTGTCCGCCGTATTGCTTTGGCGGAAGACTTCCGGTGCGAAGCAAACAAACGTTCCGGCGGCAAACCCAGGCCAAGAGAGCCTCGTCCGCACCGTTGGCATCTTGCTGGCGGCTGCGTTTTGTGGAGTGGCAGCGGGCATGGTGGGAATCGGAGGCGGTGTTTTGCTTGTGCCACTCCTTGGTCTCCTTTTCGGCTTCTCCCAACATCGTGCGCAAGGCACCAGTTTGATCGCGCTGATTCCGCCAACGGGACTTCTGGCATTTCTGGCGTACTGGAATGCCGGTTATGTGAACTGGCGCACGGGGGTGTTGTTGATTCCCGGCGTTTTCGTGGGCGGCATCCTGGGCGGAATGGCGGCCCGGCAACTTAATCCCGGGCGCATGCGCCAGGTCTTTGCGCTTCTTATGTTCGTGCTGGGAATCTGGCAGGTCTTCTCTGCGTGGCACCGATGACGCATACTACTGAGACATGGTTGACGTACACTGCCACATCCTGCCGGGTCTAGACGACGGCGCAAAGACAATTGAGGATTCCCTGGCGATGGCGGAGGACGCCATTCAGGATGGCATCACGCACGTGATTGGCACGCCACACTCTTCCACGAGCCACAAGTTCGACTTTCAAAAAGTGTGCGCCGCTCGCGAGGAGCTCCAGCAGCGGCTGGAAGGGCGCCTCACGCTGGCTACCGGGTGCGATTTCCACCTGGACCATGAGAACCTGACGAGGCTCAAAAAAGATCACACTCCTTATTGTTTGAATCAGAAAGATTATTTGCTCGTGGAGTTCAACGAGTTTTCAATTCCCCCGGCAATGGACCAGACGTTGCACGAATTGCAGCTGATGGGATTGCGACCGATCATCACCCATCCCGAGCGAAACGGGATTTTACGTGCACAACCCGATCGGCTGGCCTCCTGGGTGCGCATGGGTTGCTATGCACAGATCACGGCGGGTTCACTAAGCGGCGTTTTCGGCCCCGGGGCGCGCGAAGATGCTTGGGCATGGATTTCGCAGGGAATCGTGCACTTCGTTTCAAGCGACGGCCACAACACTACCCGGCGGCCGGTGAAATTGCGATTTGCGTTTGACGCGATCGCCCAGGAGTACGGCAAAAACATTGCGGAAGCCCTGCTGGTCAGCAATCCCCTGGCGGCTTTTAACGGCGAGCCGCTTCCTTATGTTCCCGAACCCGCCGCCAGTACCGAACGCCAGAAGAAAAAGCGCTTTCTATTTTTTTGAGCAGAGCTTCGGATCAACTGGCAGGCTGCAGCGGCAAGCCTGCCCAGGCATTCAGTAATCCCAGGACTTCCCGCACCACGTCCAGAGCGCTGCCCGTGCTTCCCCACCAGTGAGAGACCATGGGCGCATCCCCAGGAACCCCATGCACCAGGGCCTCGCCATCTTTCCTGGAGATCAATCGCCACAACGCTGCGGTCCGACGAGTGTGCAGTTTGGAGGTGACAAGAATGACGCGGTGGACGTTCTCATTGCGCAAAGCCAAACCAAACGTATGCATTTCCTCCGCCGTGTTTATGATGGGCGGGTCCAGGATGCGAATAGCGCTTTCTGGAACGCCTTGCTTCAGCAGCAGCAGCCGGTCGTAGGTTTCTTCCCCCGCGAAAGGGATGCCATATTTTTGCAGGGTCGCACTGGGCTCGGCGGAATAGGAGATCCAGATCTGTGGTGCGTAGCCCTCCTGATAAAGTCTCGCGGCTTCCAGAGCGCGATCCGGCATCTTGCCGCTGAGGACGGCAATGGCAGCCGCTTTTTGCAAGGGATCTTCGCGATCCAGCCAGCGTCCCAGGTTCAGGAACATAAAGATGCCCGCCGCCACGACCGAAAACAGGAGCGATAACCAGAACCTCGTCCAGGGAGGGCGGCGCACCGTGTCAGGCATAATCGTCGCCAAAATAATGTGCATAACGATAGTTAAGGTCGAGGGGAAACCGCTAAGTGCTTCACTATGCTAATCCGGCCCATTCTCGAAGCGCAAATCGCGTATTTCGATTGGCCAGAAATAGGAGTGGCACGGTAAACTTATACGCTTTTGGAACACCACGGAGGCTGAATGAGAGCCGTTGTTACGGGGGGAGCAGGTTTTCTAGGGTCGCATCTCTGCGACCGGTTGCTGGCTGCCGGTTGGGAGGTTTTGGCGCTGGACAATCTCATCACCGGCAGCGAAGTGAATATTGCCCATCTGAGTGGCAACCCCAAGTTTCAATTCGAAGAGAAGGACGTCAACGAACCGCTGCGAGTCGCCGGGGAAGTCGGCTACGTCTTCCATTTTGCTTCGCCCGCCAGCCCACCGGACTATTTGAGATTTCCCATCGAGACGTTGAAAGTCGGTTCCATCGCCACCATGCATGCTCTCGACCTGGCACACCAGAAAGACGCCAAATTTCTGCTGGCATCCACCAGCGAGTGCTACGGTGACCCGGACATTTCGCCGCAGAGCGAATCTTATTGGGGCAGAGTCAATCCCATCGGGCCGCGCAGCGTTTATGACGAAGCCAAGCGGTTTGCCGAAGCGACCACCATGGCGTACCACCGCCATTTACGCGTGGACACCCATATCGTGCGGATTTTCAATACCTACGGACCTCGGATGCGCTTAAATGACGGCCGCGCTCTTCCGAACTTCGTTTACCAGGCCCTGAGCGGAACTCCTCTGACGGTGTATGGGGGAGGAAACCAGACGCGCAGCTTTTGCTACGTATCGGATCTGATTGAAGGGATCTACCTGCTCAGCCAATCGAACGAACATCTACCCACAAACATCGGCAATCCTACGGAAATGACCATTCTGGAGTTTGCCGAAAAAATTCGCGCCGAGTTTGCCAATGCACCGAGGATCATCTACGAGCCTTTGCCCGAGGACGATCCCAAGCAAAGACGCCCCGATATTTCCAAGGCGAAAAAGCTACTGGGTTGGGAACCCAAGGTAAGTCTGGAAGAGGGTCTCAGGCTGACGCTGAAATATTTCAGAGAGCAGTATACGAAACAGACCGCGGCCCGATAGTTCGTTCCGGATCGCCTGTTCGTGGAACGGGAATCTTCAGGATCGCCCGAAACAATAGTACTCAAATCCGAGAGCCTGCATTTTCTTCGGGTCGTACAAATTTCGGCCGTCAATCACTAGGCGGCGGCTCATCACCGGTCCGGCCTTTTCCCAGTCGAGGTTGCGGTATGCCGGCCACTCCGTGCATACCAGCGCCGCGTCGGCCCCCTGCAACGCCTCGTAGGGATCTTCCATATAGGAAATATTCGGGAACTGCCGCTTGGTGTGCGAGATTGCTTGCGGGTCGGCGGCCTGCACCTGCGCGCCTTCTTCCAGTAACCGCCGGATTACGTCAAGGGCCGGCGCAAAGCGGATGTCGTCGGTATTAGCCTTGAACGCCAGCCCTAACACGGCGACGCGCTTTCCACGAATCACCCACAAAGCTTTGTGAACTTTTTCAAAAAACCGGTCGAGGCGTTGTTTGTTCACCCGCTCGGCGGCTTTCAGAATGTCGAATTCGACGCCAACCGTCGAGGACAAGTGGATGAACGCCTGGATATCCTTTGGAAAGCAGAAACCACCGAATCCAAGCCCGGCTTTCAGAAATTGCGTGCCGATACGCGGATCCAGACCCATCGCACGGGTGACTTCCTCGACGTCTGCCCCGATGCGCTCACAAAGATCCGCAATCACGTTGGCATAGCTGATTTTCAGCGCCAGGAAGGAGTTCGAAGCATGCTTGATGAGTTCTGCGCTATTGATGGTGGTTACCAGTAGCTCCCCGGATCCGGTAGCGCATTTACCGGCGTGGATTGGGCAATGGAACTGCCTTTCCAGGATGGGGCGATAGATTTCGCGAAGAGTGGCAGCGCTTTTCTCGTCTTCCACGCCAACCACGATTCGATCCGGATGGAAAAAGTCACCGACGGCGGTGCCTTCCCGCAGAAACTCCGGGTTGGATGCCACTTGGAATTTGATCTTGTTGTCTGGTGAATACGCGGCAAGAGCCTTCTGAAGCTGTACGCCAGTCAAGGCAGGCACGGTGCTTTTTTCCACGACAAGTTTCGGTGAGCGCGCTTCGATGGCGATCTGTTTGGCTACATTATCAATAGCGGAGAGATCGGCTTCGCCGGTTTCCTTGGGCGGCGTGCCCACGCAGATGAAAATAACGTCACCCGCCCGAATGGCCTCGCCGAGGTTCGTGGTGTAGCCGATCTTCTTTTCTTTAACGGCGCGCTTCAGCACCTCGTCGAGGTGTTCCTCGTAAATCGGAACCTTGCCCGCGTTGAGCTGTGCGATGCGATTCTCGTCAATGTCCGTGCAAAAGACTTCATGGCCTGCTGCGGCCAGACACGCGCCTGTCACTAGTCCAACATAACCACACCCGATGACCGTCAAACGCACGTTCGTCTCTCCTAGGTGTTACCTGCGGACCTACCGTTTTCTCACTCTATTATGAAGTAATTTGTGTTAAGCCCCGCTGAATTTCCAGAGGACTGCCGCCTGAAAGCACACAGGCCGGGGACACTATTTTTTTCCAATTAGCAGGCCACGCAATCCAAGAAGGACGAGCTTGGGCTGGCGGCGTATGAGGCTCCAGAGCAATCGCGTAGATTCGTCCCGGTTGATTTGGCCCAGCGACTCCCGCGTCGAAATATTCAGTAAATCAACCAGTTGCGAGTAATCCTCCTGCTTGAAATAGTGCAGCGCACGGCGGATCAGCCAATGGGTGCCCAATTCGCGACGCAAGGTGCGCAACTCCGAGGTCTCCTTCCTCAGAATGGCGTCAGCCACGCCGCGGGCCCCGCGGAATCCGGTGACGATACCCCCTACGGTCGAAACCTTCACCTGAGCGGCCGCGTCGCCCACCAGGTAGACCTCGCCGTTTCCGACCGTGCGTTGAACCGGGATCCACTTTTTGTAGACCGGAATGCGCGCGCCTTGCCACTCCAGTGGCTCAAATCCCTTTTTCTCCAGGAAGCGGTCAAAGCAAGCTTTGGTGGATCGCCCCTGCTCGCCGATCACACCGACAGCGGCGCGTTCTGGTGACTCGGGGATCAACCAATAGAAATACGGGGTATCGTCGGGGATGAACCACACGCGCGTGGTGTCTGGAGCGCAGTCTTTCGGCAGCTTCACGACGGCTTGTACCAGGGGGACGGTTTCCACCGGAGGCCAGCCGGCCATTCGAGCCACGCGGCTTGCCGCCCCATCGGCTCCGACCACGCTGGCCGCGTGCAATTCCTCCCGCTTGCCGCCCTCGTCCACATGCACATGCAGACCTCTGGCGTTGGGCGATAGGTCCAGAAATCTCGTGTCGTAGCGCAACTTTGCGCCGGCTTGTTTGGCCTCCTCGGCCAACACCCGAATCAGGCGCGAGCGCTCAATGATCAGGTCCGGCTGCTTCAGAGAGATTTGCGCAGAGCGGCCGTCGGTGAATAACTCGAAGCGCCGGATTTCATTAAGGATGCTGGAACGCGCCGATGAGCTGATCTGGTTCTTGAAGTAGTCGGTGACGATCAAAGTACGAGGGGCAGGATCGGGAGTGGCTTTGGCTTCCAGGACGCTCACACTGCGCCCGCCACGCGCCACACAGGCGGCCGTATACAGGCCAGCCGCTGAGCTTCCAACGACAACAACATCCTCGTTGTCCCGCTGCCTGCGGGACTTGTTCGTATCCTGTTCCACCGTCGCGTTTAACCCTGCAAAAGGAATGATGTTTCGAGTCCCACCTGACAAGAGCCGCCGTGTGTCCGGCGAGGTGGGCTAAGACAAGCCAGCACACCAGCAGCGCCAAAGATTATAACGAATCCATTCGTGCAGACCAAACCCGCTGGGGATTAAGAAGTTGTTAGAAACCAGCGCGGAGAAAGTAAGAAAAACTAGGCTGTCTTTCGCACTTGCTTTTCATAGGGCGCGCGTTCCAGCCAGGCGACCGCCAGCAGCATAGCGCAGAGCACCGCTGCACCCACCAGAACCGCCGCGACATTCGAAAGATAGGCAACCAGCAATGCTGCGCCTCCGGACACTGCGGCGGCAAGGTACATGATTAAGACCGCCCCTCGCTGTCCCAATCCCAAGTTGGCCAGGCGATGTGCTGAGTGGTCTTTCCCAGGCGTGGCGAACGGAAGCAAACCGCGGCGGGAACGGGAGATGGTCACCAGCGTCGTGTCAAAAATTGTCGCGCTTAGAATCAGTACTGGTGCGAGCCAACCAGCCACCTGGGAAGCGTGCTCCAGCCGCAACTTGAGCGCCAAGGTGGCCATCAGGAAGCCAAGAAACATCGCCCCGCCATCGCCCATGAAGATCTTGGCGGGCTTGAAGTTCCAGCGCAGGAATCCCGCCGCGGCGCCAAGTACCGACGCGGCCAGCACCGTCACCAGCGTCTGGCCATTGAGATAAGCGAGCAATGCGAAAAAAACCGAGGCCATGGCTGCAATGCCGGCGCAAAGCCCGTCCATGTGGTCCAGGATGCTGAACGAAGCGGTAATGCCAACCACCCAGACGATAGTCAACGCGGCGTCCAGCCAATAGCCCAAGCGGCTGGACAGCATCAGGCTGAAGACTTGCGCATGAATTCCGCTAATCAGCAGGATCACCGCGGCCAAAGGCATACCCACAAAAAGCTTTATCTGATGGTGCAGCCACCCGCGGTCATCCAGAAAGCCGACAGCCGCCACCAGCGTGGCGCCGGTGACGATACCGAAGACCTGCGCCCGCGCCGGTCCATCAAAAACGATCAGCATGGCCATCATCACGCCGCCATACATGGCCAAGCCACCCAGCAGTGGAATGGGTTGCAGATGAACCTTGCGGGGTCCAGGAAGATCCACCATCCCGACGCGAATCGCCAGCGCCCGGACCGGAACGGTGAGAAGGAGGGATGCCGATGCGGCAATCAAAAATGCCAGCAAGCCCGCGCTCATTAATCCTCAAATACGCGTTCTGAGGAAACTGGCAGAGGGCGAGAGCGCCAGTCGTTCACAGAGACGTTTGCCGGTTTGGGTCCGGCTCCCAAGTCACGCCTGCAAATGGCGGTTTAGAGAGAACCGCCGATGCTGCCCCACGCAGCATTGAATAAGGTAGCGCGAACATGGAAATTTCGCCATACGAAAATGGGACGAAAGGGGAGTAATTACAAAAGAATAAATCTGTTCGTAACCATAATATAAACAGCGTTTAATTTTGCCCTGCGGCTTCGAGGATCTGGACCAGTTTATGGAGCTCCGCGGTGCGTTCATATTCCGGTGCGGTCGCCAAGGCGGCCTTGCCCATAGATTCAAGTTGACCGGCATCCCGCGACAACCGGCGGACGGTGTCGACGAATTCCGAGGGGTGATCGGGGTCCGCGCCGGCGGCGAATCCTTTGGTTTCGCCAATGGCAACCACGTCGCACTCGCGCGGCGCCACTGCCACGATGGGTTTTCCCGCCCCGAGGATTCCATACATCTTGCTGGGCACCACCACGCCTTCCAATCCGCGCTTCACGGTGATCACATGCGCGTCCGCGGCGGCCAGCACCGAGGGAATTTTGCTGCTGGGGAAAAACGGCAGAAACCGGACGTTGGGAATCTTCGCGGTCTCCAGGCGAGCGCGTTGCGCGCCGTCGCCGACGAACACCAGACCGACTCCATTCTCCGCAAGTTTCGCCGCGCCGGCCAGCAGGGTATCCCAGGCTCCGTAAAAGCCAAGATTACCTGCGTGCAGCAGAACGAAGCGGAAGTTGCCGCGAATCGCGCGAATCACCTCGGAATCAAGCGGTGGAGGCAGCGCACCCGCGGGAGCGATTTCCGTGCCGTCGCGGACCACAATTACCTTCGAAGGATCGATTCCTTTCGCGACTATCCTCTGTCGCATGTCTTCGCCAAGCACCACCACGCGTGAAGCGCGCCGCAGCGCCCACCGGTGCAGATTTTCCCAGATGCGCGCCAGCAGCCCCGGTTGCACGATCGAGCCGCCTACAGCCATGTCCGGATACATATCGCGGATGTTGTAGACGTATGGCTTTCCTTTCAACATCGCGACAACCGCGCCGACAATCCCTTCAAACGGCGGATCGGTCATGGCCAGCACCACATCGCAGGGAAGAAACACCGCCCGAGGCACGGCCAGAAAAACGTAACTCAAATAATTTAATATCCTTTTTTTCATTTGCGTGCGCGGATAGTCGGAAGAGCCGACGCGTAAAATGCAAACATTCTCGGAAGATTCGCTTTGATAGAGCCGCCACGCCCGGCGTTCGGTGGGATCGTAGGAAGGCCGACCGCAGAGGACGGTGACTCCGTGCTTCTGCGAAAGCGCCGCCACAACCGTTTGCGCCATTTTCGCGGTCGCGGAGGTGTCCGGCGGGTAATAGAGATTCAGCAGCAGCACGCGCACCAAAGAATTGTACAGGGGAAGGCGAAGCCGTTGGAATCCGCGCAGGAAAAAAGGACAGTTGCCCGAATCCCGTTCTCTGGGACAGTTCCGCCACCGCAAACCGCGATTTACGTTACAGACTCCCAAAGACAAGTGCTCGGGAGGTTTGTATGCGCAGGAATACCTATCGTTCCCTGGGTATTTTCTCCCTGATCCTTGTGTTGTGGTTGGCGCCGCTGTTGGTGGGAGCGAACACCGGCGAATTGCCGCAAACGCTCTTGAGGGCGCACACGGTTTACCTCGAAAACGAAACGGGCTTTACAGAACTGGGGTATGTTGCGGTTTTCGAGCTGGATAAGTGGGGCCGCTATGAAGTGGCGGAAAGCCGCGAGAAGGCGGATCTGATCATGCGCCTGGACAGCGGTGCGCACGTGCGTCAGCTTCCGGATGGACAAGTCCCTACTCTTGGAAGCAGCGCTTCCGTGGAAAATCCCGTTCCCAATGGCTATACGCGCATCGCTCTGCTCGATCCGAAGTCCGGCCAGGTGCTCTGGTCCCAAATGCACAAGACGGAAGGCGGCAAGGTGAAGAGCGGCCATTTGCTCGACGAAATGCGCGAGGCGTTCCGCGATTACGACCGCGGAAAAAAGTAGCCGCTCTTTAATCGAGTGGAACGCCGTTGAATACGCTGACCGCCGAGCCTTCCGCGACGAATGCAGAATCAGGCGCGCGACTAACGATCTGGGCCAACTCTTTGCCATAGAGATCCGAGGCGTCTCCTGTGAATATCGCTTGAGATGCGTTCCAGACGCGCCACGGCGGATGGCCAACCTGGTATTCCAATGATGAGCCATTCTTCTGCCGGGAATATCCCCAATAATGTATGGTAATAAATTGTTGCACGCTGCCTTCCAGGGGCAGGCACGGATCTCCGGCGAACTGCGCCTGCAACACGCAATCCCCCGCCCCCCGCCACGCGTATTCCACGAGAGTGTGCGATCCCTTGCTTTGTAAACGGTGGCGCATTCGGCGGCAGACATAATTCTCGCCATAGACCCACCGCGCAGTTTTCGCGATCGCCAGCTTGGGAACGATCTCCGCGATGAAGACGACGCCGCGGCGAACCCTTCCACCAGATTTGCGGCGCACGTAAAAGCGCAGGTTGATCTCCTCAAATTCGGAGTGAAAGGGAATCGGAAACTGGCCGCGCAATTTTGTCTGACGAAATAGGAAGCCAACCAGGCTTACGTAGGTTTTGCCCTCAAAGAAATCGAGTTCGGTTCCGGCAGGAACAAAATGTTGCAGGCAGGCGGGGTTTACCTCGAAGTTGAGCATGAGGAGTTCCCGCCACTCAGCTGTTAAAAACACCTTTTCCGTGGGAAGCATGTACGGCCACTCAAACGCGCGTGATCAGGAAATTGCCCAGCACCAGCGCATCCATCTGCGTGCGCAGATAGCAGTCAAGGGCTTCTTCGGGGCAGCAAACGATGGGCTCATTGTCGTTGAACGAGGTGTTAAGCACCACCGGCACGCCGGTCTGGCGTTCGAATTCCTGAATCAGCGCGTAGTAGCGGGGATTGGCCTCGCGTGTGACGGTCTGCAGGCGGCCGGTGCCATCCACGTGCGTGGGAGCGGGAATTTTGTCTCGTTTGGCCGGCAAAACCGAATAGGCCAGATTCATGAAGGGAGAAGGATGCGACTTCTCAAACCACTCGCCGGTTTTTTCGGCGAGGATGGACGGAGCAAACGGGCGGAAAATTTCACGGTGTTTGATTCGCCGGTTCAGGATTTCTTTCATCTCGGCGCGGCGGGGATCGGCGACGATGCTGCGATTGCCCAGCGCGCGGGGTCCCCATTCGGCGCGTCCTTGATACCAGCCGAGGATTTTTCCTTCGCCAATAAGAGCGGCAGTGCGGCGGAAAAGTTCTTCATCCGGCAACTCCGAGATGGCATGACCGCCTTGGGACACCGCGCTGGCCTGAATTGCCGTCTTGACCTCGGCACTGGAATAGCCGGGTCCCCAGTAGGCATGCTCCATAACGAATAAGCGAGGCTGCCCGAGAATCTGGTGCCACACGAAATAGGCGGCCCCGACGGCGAGGCCGGCGTCTCCCGCGGCAGGATGCACATAGACTTTTTCGAACGGAGTGGCGTCGAAAATTTTTCCGTTCGCTACACAGTTAAAGGCAACGCCACCCGCCAGGCAAACGGCTTTTGCATTCGTTTTGGCGGCGAGCTTCTTCAACATGCCCAGATAGACCTCTTCCAAGCGAGCTTGCAGCGAAGAAGCCATGTCGCGGTGCCGCTGTTCCAGCGGCTCTTCGGGCTGCCGCGCCGGGGCCTTCAGCAGGCGCGGCATCGACTCGGAAAACATTTTGCCGAGTGTCGGCGTTTTGTCCGCCTCGGCCCAGGACATTTCGGGCCCGGTCCGGTGATGCGTGAAGTAGTCGAGTCCCAGCCTGAAACCGAAGTCTCCACCGTTGCCGTCGAAGCGCAAGATGTCGCGGAAGTCCTCGAGATAGGCCGGCTGGCCATAGGCCGCGAGCCCCATCACCTTGTATTCATCGCCGAATTTCAGAAAGCCCAGATATTGCGTCACCGCGCTGTAGTAGAGGCCCAGCGAATGGGGAAACGTGATCGAGCCGTCAACCCGCATGTGATTGGCGCGGCCGAGTCCCCACATGGAACTCGCAAAGTCGCCGAGGCCATCGGCGGATAACAATGCTGCGTTTTCGAAAGGCGAGACGAAAAAAGTGCTTGCCAGATGAGCCTGGTGGTGTTCGACGCGATGAAATTTCGCGGCGATCTTTTTTGGATCGCTGTCAAACGCCCAGGCCAATGCCGCAGGAATGCCGGTGAACTTGGAAATGACGCGCGCGCGTTCGCGGGCAAACGACGGCATGCGCAATGCGTAGAATAATTTTGTTCCGAGCCGCGCGTAGGGGTTGCGCGGCACAGCCACATGATCCAGGTCCGCCAGCGTGATGCCGGCTTCCTTCAAGCAGTAGCGAATCGCCGCCGCCGGAAAGCCCGCCGCGTACTTCACCCGGTTGAAACGTTCTTCCTCCACGGCGGCAACCAGCTTGCCGTCGCAAACCAACGCCGCCGAAGCGTTTCCGTGGTACGCATTGATGCCGAGAATATTCATCTTCGAACTTACCAGTGTACCCAAAACCCGTGCGTGTTGTTATCCATGCTCCTTTGTATGCCGAAACGCATTTCTATAGTTCGCGCTTAATTCTCTATGTTGGACTCCGGACTCTTGCTACGATTTCGGTTCGATGACTACAGACTTGGAGAAATGGCACGAATTTGCCAAGCGTTACACTGCGGCGTGGTGCAGCCACGACGCTTCGCGGGTGGCCTCTTTCTACTCGCCGGGTGGCTCGCTGAGAATTAATGAAGGTGATCCGGCCGTGGGCCGAGTTGCGATCCAGGAGGCTGCCCAGGCCTTCATGACTGCTTTTCCGGATTTGCAGGTGAATTTCGACGAACTAAAGATGTCTGATCCCTTTGTCGAATATCATTGGACGTTGATTGGCACCAACACCGGACCGGGTGGGACAGGGAATCGAGTTCACATCAGCGGCTATGAGCGCTGGCAGTTCTCAGCAGACGGCCTCATCGCCTCCTCACAGGGCCAGTTCGACAGTGCAGACTACCAGCGTCAACTGGAGTGCGGCGCCCATTAAGGCATCTCAACTCAGATGACGGCGGCACCATTCGTTGAGAACGTAGAGCGACCAGGGACGCGACCAAGTAGTCTGTCCTTGCAGGAAACTATTCCAAACGGCTTGCACGCCGTTCCCATGAAGATAGGCCGCTAGTGGCGAAGCTATGGAGGCAAAGCTGGCTTCCAGCCGCGGCCTCAAGGAAGTACGCATCCAGTCTTCCCAAGGCAGCGTAAAAGTGCGCTTGTTCTGCTGAAAAATTTCAGCGGGCAGTAAGCCATCCAGCGCGGCGCGCAGCAACGCTTTCGGCATCTCCGGCTGAACGCGCGCTTCGTCTGGCAGCGCGCACATAAACTCCACAAGTGGGGTATCCAGCAGAGGCACGCGCACTTCGAGCGAATTGGCCATGCTCACTGAATCGGTGTCGTGCAGCAGCGTGCTGGCCATGTAGGTGCGCATCTCAAGCCAGGAGATCGCGGCGATTGGCTCTAGTTCGCGTGCCTGATCGGAGGTGCGTTCGAGCCACGCGAGCCACGTGGGGTCGAGTGTTACGCCGTCCGCGGCAATGGCACTTGAACGGAAGCGCGGCTCCGTGAGACGCAAGAGCTCCGACGGGGGAAACAGTAAACGCGTGAAGAAGTAAGGATGCGGCAGCGTGTGCGGCACCAGCCACGCATCGCCGGCTTTTCGCGCGGCGTCCGCGGTGCCCCGGCGCGCGAGCAGGCTGAGGACCAACGGGTAACTCAGCCGTCGAAAGGCATCCGGGACAAAGTGTGAAAGCGATTCCAGGCGTTGCAGTTTGGGAGTGTCGCTGAAGGTCCGGTACCCGGCGAAGAGTTCATCGCCTCCAAGCCCCGAGAGCGCCGCCTTCAAGCCCACCTGCCGGGCGGCCCACGATACAAAGTATGTGTTGATGCCATCCATCGTCGGCTGATCCAGCGCGGACACGGCTTCCTCCAGCCGCATCAGCATGTCCGTGCCTTGCATCGGCACTTCGGTGTGGCGCGTGCCGCTGGCCTTGGCAATGCGCGCGGCCAGCGGCGCCTCGTCGTACGGAGTATCGGGAAACGAAAGCGTGAAGCTCTGGATCTGCTCCTGCGCGCGGCCTGCGAAGATGGCGATGGCGCTGGAATCCAATCCGCTGGAAAGGAATAGCCCCACCGGCACATCGGCAATCAAATGAGCGCGCACAGCGTCGTCGATCAGCGCGCGAACTCGAGGAACGGCAGCCGCAAAAGTTTGCGGACGTTTCGGATCGCGCGCGGCCGCGCTACGCCTCGGGTCCCACCAGGGACGAGCGCGGGGAACCCGGCGGCGGTCCGGCACGTAAAGCAGCAGGCGGTGGCCGGGCGGCAGGGAAAAGACACCCTCAACCAACGTCAGCGGTTCGGAAACACTGCCAAAAAGCAGATAGCTCGTCAGCGCATCGGGAGAAAGAGATCGCGCGGCGGCACCGCTCGCAAGAATCGCGCGCAATTCCGAAGCGAACACAAAACCAGCTCCGGTCTGCGCGTAATAGAGTGGCTTGATGCCCAGCGGATCCCGCGCCAGCAAAAGCAGCGGCACCGTTGCAAAATGCTTTCGTAAATCCAGCAACGCAAACGCAAACATCCCGCGCAACTCATCCAGCAGGTCCTCGCCCCACTCTTCCCAGCCATGCACCAGAATTTCCGTGTCCGATTGCGTCAGGAAGCGATGCCCCGCCATCTGCAGGCGTTCGCGGAGTTCGCGGTAGTTGTAGAGTTCGCCGTTGAAAACCACGGCGACGTCGTGGTTTTCATTCCAGACGGGTTGATGGCCACCGGCCAGGTCAATAATGCTCAGGCGCCGCATCCCCAGAGCCAGGCCCGGGGCGCGTTCTTCTTGGATGAGAAAGCCTTCGTCGTCCGGGCCACGATGGCGCATGGCTGCAGCCATGGCCCGAACTCGTTGCTCAGCGTCGTTATTTGTGGGGGCGTAAGCGAATCCGCAGATTCCGCACACGCTTTATTTAATCTCCGGAGTGGAAAAGAAAGTAGCGGTGGCTCGGGTGAGGCTGGTACGCAGACGAAGGCGCGGAACCAGTAGGCGGTGGTCGGCAAGCCAGGCCAGCACCACACGCAGCAGGAGGCAAAAAGTCAGCGCGCAGAGAGAAACAAAGAAATACGCGAACGAACGCCGCTCCAGCAACAAGCTCCAGTCCAGGTATTCGTCCCACCCCGGAACGATCGTGTCCACCACGCGCCGGAGTTTTGCTCCATGAAAGGGAATAGCACTCAACCGCACGTGAGAATACATTTCGTAGTTGTACGCGGGAATGTACCCGGGAATCTGTCGAATGGCATCCTGGAAAATAGCCGGGTCCTGCAGGTCCCGGCGCGTCAGCAGATTTCCGTGGGAGTCCTTCATGATCACTCGGTAGGTGGCATCCACAACCACCCAGCGGCCGTCGATTTTCACTTCCGCCACAACGTGTTTGGCCGTGCGGTCGGGGTTCAGCAGCAGCAACCGGCGCACTTCCAGCCCGGAACTTCGCGCCAGATTGAGAAACGCGTTCGTGGCGCTTCCACAAACGGCCAGGAGTTGCCGGTAATTCAGCGTGTCCGTGGGATCGTGGGGAGATAGCGCCGAAGGGTCCGTAGATTCCAGGCGCGGCGGGCCCACGCGAATCCACGTGAGGATTGCATCCACCTTTTGTAAGGGTGTGGAAGTCTCCGGGATGACCGCGTCAGAGAAGCCCTTCACGTAGTCGCGAACGGAAAGCTCCCACAAACCGGTCGCAATAGTAGCGACCAGCGCGAGTATCAGGAAAAAATTAGCCGCCCACCAGAAAGAGCGGAATAGACGATGATTGGCCACAGATGCCCTAACTCCCCAGAAGTCCCGATTCTCCTACGACTCGCCGGGTCTCGCAAGCGTTCGATAGAGCGAGTCCATTTCGCGGATGGGCGAGTCCCAGTCTAGTTGTTGCAAGGCCACGTGGCAACCCGCTTTAAGCCGCGAATACAGTTCACGATCTTCGAGTAGATTGGCCATGGCGCGCGCCAACGCGCTTGCCTCGTGCGGCACGGCAATGCCCGCCACTCCCGCAAGTAAAGGAGCGATGCCGCATTGGTCCGTCACAATCACAGGGGTTCCCGTGGCCACCGCTTCCGCCGCGGTGTTGCCGAAGTTTTCGTTTTGCGAGGGCAGCACAAAAATGTCCGCATCCCGGTATGCTGCCCACTTGGCGTCCCCCGCCAGCGCGTCGTGGAAATGCACCCGTCCGGCCAGACCAAGTTGCTGGGTTTTTTGTTTCAGCAGAGCGAGCATTCTGCCTTCGTCAGGGCCGACAAACGCCAGGTGAAGATTGCCATGTGACGCCGCCACCAGCGCAAAGGACGCCAGAAGCAGATCCGGACTTTTCTTTTTGGAAAGCCTTCCTAGAAAAAGCACCAGCCGTGCTTCATCGGGAAGCCCCAACGACTTGCGGAAACTTCCGGCTGGTGGAAATTGCCCAGGGGCGGCCACTCCGTTGCGCCGCAGAACGATTTTTTCCGCCGGGATGCCTCCCGCGATGAGCTCCGCTTTTTCCTGTTCGGCGGTTGCAATGATGGCCGAAGCTCCCAAAAGCATCTTGTGGCCGAACACCGCATGATAGGCACGCTTCAGAAATACGTTGCGCACGATGGGCACGAACATCCCGATGGGTTCAACGACATACGGAATCCCGCGATGTGCGGCCGCCGCCGCGGCGCGCGCTCCCAGCAGATCGTAAAGGCCGAAGATGTGCACCACGTCAAAATTCGCCAATCGCGCGCGAAAATAGCGCGGCAGCGCCGGATTCCAACTGACCGCACGGTAGTGCAGCCAGTTGGGGAGATATATTGCCCTAACGCCATGCACTTCCCGTTTTTTTCCAAACGGCCCATTCTCCGCTGGTGGCTCTGCAGAGAGCTGAGACAACCGGCGCTCCAGTCCCCAATCGGCCGTGAGCACTGTTACCTCGTGGCTCAGGCTCACCAGCCCCTCGGAAAGCGCTCGAACTTTTTCCGGCGGGCCCCCGTATTCGAAAAACGGAGCGTAGGTCTGCGTGACGTTCAGGATTCGCATAACTCGCGGAGAATGCGCTTGAAGCTTTTTGCGAAAACGTTGAAGCGGTACTCTTTTTCCACTCGTTGCCGCCCCGCCTCTCCCATTTGGCGCGCCTGCGCGGGATTGGCCAGAAGCGCGTCAATCGACGCGGCCAGTTGCACGGGATCGCCATGCTGCACCAGGTAACCGGTCACGCCATCCACAATTACTTCCGGCGCTCCGCCGTGCGCTCCCCCAATCACTGGTTTTCCATGCGCCATCGCTTCGAGATACACGAACCCAAAGCCTTCGCCGCTGCTCGGGAGCGCGAATATTTCCGCGGCTTGATAGCAAGCGGAAATTTGTTCATAAGAAAGTCCGGAGAAGAAATGCACGTGACGTTGCACGCCGGAATCGCGCGCAATGTTTTCCAGCCACGCGCGGTCGTCGCCGGATCCCACGATGGCAAGTTGCACGTCCGGCCAACGGAGAAGCAGGCGCGGCATGGCCAGAATCAACGTGTCCATCCCCTTATATCGCTCCGTGGCCAGCCAGCGCCCGACGCAAAGTATAGTGCCGCCTTGCGGAAAATTCGCAGGGAGCTGGTTGGAAGCCGCGCCGGAGTTCTTCACCGCAAAGTCCGGATCGAGCGCCCAGGGCAGCACACGGATGCGCTCGGCCGCAACTCCCTGCACGCTGGTCAAATGATCCGCTGTGGCCCGGCTTGGGGAAAGCACCAGGCTGGCCTTGCGCAGGGCATTGCGGCGCCGCGTCGCCAGGGGCTCCCAAACCTCCACGCCGTGCGCGCAAACAATGCTTTTCATACGAGGGCTAAGCAGCCGCATGGCGCGAACGATCGGTGCCAGGTTCGGATGCGCCGCCAGAACCAGCCGTGGCCGGCGTTTCACGGCGCGCAGGGCGTTCGCCACAAACCGAGCCTTGCCACGGTCGGCTCCCGTAAACACAAATTCCTTGTCCGCGACGCGGATGCGGTGGAGATCCTGGGATTCGTTCAGACTGAGGAAGCGGTACTCCATCTTGTGCGAGGCCGCGTACTCGCTCATGACCAGCGCCAGGTGCCGCCCGGCGCGCTGTATTCCGCCGGGCGCATCCAATTCGGGAAAGAGGCCGATGAGCATAGCGGTGAGTCTGACAAACCGGGAAGGCGGAAGGCAAGGACGTACTGAAGCCGGACGAGTATTCGTACCTCAGGTCCTGCGCAGCGTCAGCGCGGCCAGTTCTTCTAGGCTGTCCACATAGAAGTCCGCGGGATTCGCCGCAGGATCCTCTTTCCCAAAGCCGTATGTGACTCCAATAGCGAGCATGCCGGCATTCCGCGCTGTTTGCATGTCCACGTCGGAATCGCCGACCATCGCCGCTTCGCTCGCGCCGATTTCGAGGTCACGCAAAATCGCCAGCGCCCCGACGGGATCGGGTTTTTTCCTGGAAAAGCTGTCACCGCCGTAGATCACGCGGAAACACCGGCTGAGCCCCAAGGCCTCCAGGATTTCGAGGCTCATTTTGGTCGGCTTATTGGATAGGACCGCCATTGGATACCCACGCAGTGCCTGCAGTCCTTCGCGGACACCAGCATACAGGCGGGTTGTATCGAGGCAGTGCTTTTCGTAGTGCTCCAGGAAGATTTTGAGGCCTTGTTGGCGATCGCTTTCTCCGGCCTCCGGTCCCAAAGCGTCCGCCACCAGTCGTGGCGCGCCATGCCCGATATAGCCTGCAATGGTCTCTAACGAAAGCGTGGCGCGCCGCATTTCCCGCAGCATGAAGTTGACGGAATTCACCAGGTCGAGTTTGGAATCAATCAGGGTCCCATCCAGATCAAAAAGAAAACCCCGGAGCAGATGGAATTCAGTTTTCGCCATTATTGGGTCATTGTAATACGCGAATTACACTCGATTCACAAACTCCACGCCGTGGATCGTTCCATGTTCAGAAGTTCTAAACTTCGCGTAAACTAAAAGGCTACTCTAGTTGCAATATTTCTTCCGGGAGACCCCATGGCTCTGATTTATCCGTTTCGCGCCTACCGTTACAACCCGCAGGTCGCACAGTTTGACCGCGTCCTTACTCAGCCTTATGACAAGATTTCACCTTCTCAGCAGGAAAAGTACTACGCCGCCGACCCCCACAATCTCATCACCGTCGAAAAAGGCCGCAGCTATCCGGACGACACGCCGCAAAACAATGTCTATACGCGCGCGGCGGCTGCTCTAAAGAGCTGGATCGCGGAGCACGTCGTCGCGCAGGAACCTGTGCCCGCGTTTTACGCCTACACGCAGGAATTCACCATTCCGGGCACTTCGCAGCGCAGCACGCGCCGCGGCTTTATCGGCGCCGGGAAGCTCGAAGACTATGCGAATGAAGTCGTCTTTCGCCACGAACATACGCTTTCCGGGCCCAAGGCCGACCGGCTGGAGCTCTTGCGCAACACCCGAACGCACACCGGGCAACTATTCATGCTTTATTCCGACCCGGCGCGCACCATCGACACGATCCTGCAGCAAGCGGAGGCCAGCCAGAAGCCCGCGACCGAAATGATGGACGAATATGGCGTCACGCATCGCTTGTGGGTTATCACCAATCCTGACAAGGTGTCCGCCATCCATGCCGCCATGAAGAATCAGAAGCTGGTGATTGCCGACGGCCACCATCGCTACGAGACTTCGCTGAATTTCCGGAACGAAATGCGCACCCACGCAGGCAAGCTCAATCCGGAGGCGGATTACGAACGTTCGATGATGACGTTCGTCAATACGCAAAGCGAAGGGCTGATCATCCTGCCGACACACCGCGTGGTCAGCAATCTGCGCGACTTCAACTGGAGCGCGGTCCGGCGTTACCTCGAGCCCTGGTTTTCCACCGAAGAATTCTCATTTCACAACGAAGCTCAGCGCGCGGAAGCCATGGAAAAGTTCAAATCGAAACTGATTCAGGCCAAAAAACAGCGTGCGATCGGTGTATATCCTTCGTCCGCCGCTGGAGGGCACGCTTTCTATCTCCTCACGCTGCGGCCGGAGGCGGATCTGGCACAGATTCTGCCGGGTCTTTCGCCGCTGCAGCGCCAGTTGGACGTTGTACTTCTGCACCAGGGGATTCTTGAACCAGTCCTTGGGGTGACGCCACATGCCGTTGCTTCCGAGTCCAACCTTACCTACGAGCGCGAATTCCCCGCAGCGCTGGGAGCCGTGGATCGCGGAGCACAGATCGCCTTCCTGTTGAATCCCGTGGACGTGGATGTGGTGATGAAAGTGGCCACTTCGGGCGAGGTGATGCCCCAGAAATCCACCGATTTCTATCCAAAGCTCATGAGCGGCATCACCATGTACCGGATCGAGGAGTAGTCTTCGAAAAAGGAAAGGGGCAGGCCGAAGCCTGCCCCTACTTTCGTTTGAACTTCTTCCCCTACACCAATAAAGCTACTTCGAGAAGCTGGAAACGGCCTGCGCTTCCGTGTCGTATACGTCGAAGATCGTCATGAGCTTGGTGATCTGAAGGACTTCAGTGAACTTGGTGCCCAGGTGGCACAAGCGCAACGATGATCCCTGTGCCTTGGCGCTGTGATGTGCCGAAACCAGCGTACCCAAGCCCGCGCTGTCAATGAACGTGACGTTGTCCATATTCATCACGATTTTCTTTTTACCCTCGGCGATCAGGCTCTTCACTTTTTCGCGCAACGCGTTGGATTCTTCGCCGAGCACAATCCGGCCATCCATCGCCACGACGGTGACGCCGTCCACTTCGCGAGTTGTCATCTTCAATGCCACGTTAGTTTCCTCCTCGACCGAACACGAATCCGGCGGCAACCCGGCCCGGAACGGCAAAGCATATATGCTTTTGATGTATTTCGCAAAGCGGTCTTTCTATCTCTTCCCCGACCGCTAGGCGATTAATAGTAGTCCGCGCAGGACATGTAATACCCGCATGCGTTGCAGATCAACTTACAGCGGCGCGATTCAAGTCGCTGCGAACATACGGGGCAATACCGTGAGGCATCTTCTTGCAGGTGGCTGGAAGCTTCTGGAGCCGCTTTCGATGACTCGCCGGAGGCTTCGACCGCCACGCCCCTTGCTGCCGCAGGGGCCAAATCCTGCTTCCCGGTATATTTCACGGCCTCTCGGTTATAGCACAACCCCCGCCGCCCGGAAAAGGGTAAGCCGGGTTTTCCCGGATGCGAAGAAACGTTGAACTGCGCGGCTGCGTCTAATACAATGAGGCCGGTTTACGCAGTCCGGCCAAGGTAGCTACTATGCGGCGCACCCTTTTGATTCTGTGTATGGCTTGCTTCTTCCCGGCCATTGGCCATGCGCAGCAGCATGCCGGGGCAGCCATACCGGCCGCGTCTGGCGTTCACTTTGCCGCCGCACCTGCGCCAATCGCTGCGCCCCACGCGGCGCCTGTCCATCCGGTTGCGGTAGCAGCGGCGCCCAAACCCATCGTTCGCGTCGGCCGGACCAGCACTCGCCTCTCGCCCCTGCCCAAGTCCACATCGCATCCCGCGGGATGGAACCATTCCACGCATAGTACGAACGCTTATGCAGGCCGGGGCTTTTCCAATTGCGGCTACGGAGGAGGCGGCTATCCCGTGCCGGGCCTGGGCTTCGATTATGACCATTATTTCGCCGTTCATCCGAATGCAGGCGGCGGCTATGGATGCCAGAACTATGGCTACGGAGCGTTTGTGGGCGGAGGAGCCTACTTCCCGATACCAACGTATTTAGACCAGTCGGCCGAAGTCCAGCCTTCGACCGAAGAAGCGGCCTCCACGGAAGCCGCGGCACAGCCGAGTGAGGAGGCACCTCCTCAAGACGTTTATAACCCGGTCCCCCGCACTGTTCCGCAAGCAGCGCCCAAGCCGCAGGCTGAATATGTATTCGTCCGCCGCGACGGCACGCTCATCTTTGCTGTGGCCTATTCCTGGATCAATGACCGTTTGCAATATGTGACTTCCGAGGGGCTCCGCCGCACCGTCCCGATGGACACCATCGACCTGGGCGCCACGCAGCAGTTCAACGAACAGCGCGGGATCGCCATCCAGCTTCCCGCCTGAGCCTTAGACCCACAGCTTTCCTCTCGTACTTCTGCTCTCTTTGCGATAGTATTTGCGCGCGGCACGTACTTAATTACTTACCTGATTTCCGTTGCGCCCTTTCTCCGGGCATTTTTTGGCTAAAGACGGAAGGTGCTTCATGTTCGATACCAGGAGTCTTTTCCGTGAAAACGACTCTTTCCCTCCCGATGAATATTCCTATCGCGATCCGCTGCTGTCACTTTGGCAGTCCGCCGCAAATTTTGTCGTAACCAATAGTCCGGCGTCCTTACTGGCACGTTTTGACGCACAACCCCAGCGATTGGCGGACAAATTGATGTCGCCGGTACACGCCGTCCGGCGTCAGGCGGGCCGGATGTCTGTATCCGCGCAGCATCTTTTCACGGAGGCCGCGGATTTCACCAGCTTGGCCGGCAATTGCGCCAAGTTGGCCGGCGAGTTTCTCTGGGCGGAAGTCACCCACAACAAGGCACGCGCGGACCTATTGGCGGGAGAGATCAAGAAGTCCGTCTGCGACGGACCGGGATGGGCGGAGTGCCTGGAGCAGTATTTGCTCTACAAGGCGAAACTCGGTCCAAATCTCTACCGCGCGGGCAAGGACATCGTACGTCCTTTACCGGATCATATTCGCATCGGAATCATCGGTGATTGGGGAACCGGAGAACGCCCTGCCGTCCAATTGCTCGAAGCTGTGAAGGGGACAGGCATCGAGATGCTGATCCATCTCGGGGACATCTACTACGCCGGAACCGATACGGAAGTAAAACATAATTTTCTGCAGATTTGCCGCGATGTCCTTGGGCCTGAGTTTCCCCTCTATTCCCTTTGCGGGAATCACGATATGTATTCCGGAGGCGCCGCCTATTATTCACTTCTGGACACCATCGGCCAGGAAGCGAGCTACTTCTGCCTGAGAAATAGCTCCTGGCAATTGCTGGCCATGGATACGGGCAACCGCGACCAGAATCCCCTGACGGTCTCCACCAATATGACCAGCCTCAACGAAAGCGAGATCACCTGGCACGTCCAGAAATTTCAGACCGCGGAAAATCGCAAAACGGTTCTTCTCTCGCACCACCAGTTGTTTTCTCCGTTTTCGGCTGTCGGTCAGGCGGATGTAAACCAGAAGCTTGCCTATAATCCCAATCTCTACTCCGTGTTTCGGGGCTTTCTGCCGCAGGTGGAATGGTGGTTCTGGGGGCATGAACACACCTTGGCTGTCTATGACCCTTACATGGGACTAAAACGTGGGCGCTGCGTGGGCGCCTCGGCGATTCCGGTGTTCCTCCAGCAACAGACCTATGTCACGGATACTTCTCTGATCGCGCAGCAAGCTGGCATATTCCCTGCCTGGAATCCTCACGCGCAACTCGGCAATAACGGCACGGATTACAATCATGCATTCGCCGTGCTCGAATTGAATGGCACACAAGCCATGGCGAATTATTATGAGGTCGACTTGAACACGGGGAATAGTCAGTTGCTGACAGGTGAATGATGCTTGGGAATTTCTTACCGGGGTTCAGCCCTTGCGCATCGTTTCCGGCATCACATAGCCCGAGGTAGCCGGAAGGCCTGCGCGTTCCAGTTGCACAGTGCTGTGCTCGATTTCGAATTCCTCCGCCAGCTTTCTCCGGATACTGGCCAGGATCTTTTCGCATTCATCCATGTGCATGTCCGGAATACGCGCGTGGCAGCTCAGGGCGATGTGCGATCCTCCCAGCGACCAGATATGAATGTCATGCACTTCCCGCACCGGTTCGATCGTCAATATCGCACGCGCGACTTCTTCGATACTCGCGGATTTCGGGCGTCCCTCCAGCAGGATATGCGCTGAATCTTTCAGGATCCCGATGGACGAAAAGAGAACTAGCAGGCCGATTCCCAGACCGAGCAGTGGGTCGATCCAGTGCGCTTGCGTGTAGTGAATGACCAGAGCTCCCACGATGATGGCGATGTTGGACATTGCGTCCCCAAAGTTGTGCACCAGTATCGTTCGCAGGTTCAAATCCGAATGTCCACGTACCAGCGCCAGTGTGATCCCCCCATTCACGATCAACGCCGCGATGGACGTCCAGATCATCCAGCTTTCCACCACCTCCACGGGCGCACGCAGGCGCTCGATGGATTCATAGCCAAGCCAAAGAGCCAGAATCACCAGCAGGAGGGCGTTTGTGAACGCGGCCAAAGTGCCGGCCCGATGGTAGCCAAAGGTTTTTTCGGAATCCGCGGGACGCTCCGCCCAGCGCATGGCCAGCCAGGAAATACCCAGTGCCGGGACGTCGCTGAGGTTATGCACCGCATCGTTCAGCAGCGCCACCGAATGGCCCAGGATTCCTCCAAAGACCTCGGCAGCCACCAGACCGAGGGTAGCCACCATGGCCCAGCCCAGAATAGACGGCTTCATAGGCGGATGTGCATGGTTATGGCCATGGTCGTGCCCTTCGTGCGAATGACCGTGGCCCGGCGCCTGGGAGTGCGTGTACATGTCCGCCGTTCATTCTACGAGGATGCCCCCCGCGACGCACCATGAACTCTCCCTGTTATTGGAAACTTGACAACACAAGGCTGCGAATTCGTTGACGCTCCCACCCGCCACTGCCACTATCACAAAAGGGGCGGAAGGACAGGTGGGCTCCCCAACTGCAGGGAGTGCTCTGCTTTCCAACACTTACGAATGAGCGGCCCGATTGCCAAATTGAGCTTCTGGGGAGTCCGTGGCTCGACGCCAACGGTCGATCCTGCCACGTGGCGCTATGGCGGAAACACAGCGTGCCTCGAACTGGTCGCCCCCGATGGCACAAAGTTCATTTTGGATTGCGGTACCGGTTTGCGTGTGCTCGGCAGCCGTTGGTCGGCCAACGGCGCCACGGGTGCGTCTACCACACACATCCTTGTTACCCACTATCATTGGGATCATATCCAGGGACTGCCGTTTTTTTCGCCGCTCTACGACAAACAAAACCAGTTTCAGTTTTACAGTTTTCGCTCGAAATTCCTTGGCCCTGATTCGTTGCGGCAAGTGTTTGAGGCCCAGATGGCGCAGCCGTATTTCCCTGTCGATTTTTCAGCTATGACGGCGCATCGCCGTTTCCGCGAAGTGGAGGGCGGAGAGTCGTTCCAGATTGGCGAAAACCGTATTATGACTCGGTGGCTGAATCACCCACAGGGTTGCCTGGGATTCCGGATTGAAACTCCGGCGGGCACGGTTGTCTATGCCACGGACAACGAGCCTGGCATTCCTGAATACGACAAGAATTTGCTCGAACTTGCCGAGGGCGCCGATATCTTCATTAATGATGCGCAGTACTCTCCGGCGCAGCTGGCCACCGACCGCAAGGGTTGGGGACATTCTTCCTGGAGCGAGGGCGTCCGAGTTGCTACCCAGGCTGGCGCCAAGACGCTCGTCTTGTTTCACCACGACCCCGATTCCACCGACCGTGTGGTCGACCAGTTGCTCCGCCAGGCGCGAGAGGAGTTTGATTCCGTCTTTGCGGCCAGCGAGGGCATGGTCATCACCCTCGGTGCCGCCAGCGAGCCGGTGCAGGCGCACATGCCGGGCTCCCGCACTGCTCTCCGCCGTGAAGCACAGTTCCAGGCCAGCGTGACCGGCGTAACTCCCGACGGCCATAAGTTTGAAGAAGACACCGTGGTGCGCGATCTTTCCATTCAGGGCGCGCTGATTTTCCTGAAGCATAGTCCGCGCATGCAATCGGAAGTACAGGTGGTGATGCAGGCGCCGTCACCCAGCGGCATGCAGGAGATGGTCCTGCGCGGCTACGTGGTGCGCATCGAAGAGGGATTGGAAAAGGGAACCACCGCGGTGGGCGTGGTCTTTACCGACTGACGCAATCGAGCGCAAAGACGTTCCCGCGCGCCTTTCCCCACGCAAAAATCTAACTCAACTTGGCGATCTTCTGATCCAGGTGTTCCAGCGCGGCTTCCAGCGACTTGCGGTGATTGGGGTGTGTGGCGTTTTCCAGATCGTTCACGATGCGGACACGGGAAAGCTGCAGGTCCCTGCGTTCCTGTTCGCGCCGCAGATCTTCCGGGGACTTGGGACCCTTGCCTGAGGCTGGGCTCATTGTCTTTCTCGCTTCCACTTGAGATTCGACATCTTTGCTCTCCCAACCGCGTGCCATAAACCTATATTACACACTAAGCCGAAACTCCGCGACGACCCATTGGAACCAAGATGCTTGCAGCGTTATGCGCCCGCTGCCCTTGTTTTTGGAGCCACGTTCGCGGTTGAAGGGTTTGCCGCGAGGATAGACTCTTCCGCCAGCCGGGCAAAACGCTCGGCAAAAACACCCGTATAGGAAAATTCTGCTTTGCTGCTTCCCCAGCGTATTTGCAAGGTCCAGCCGCTTGGGCTGGGTTCCACCCTGAGCCGCGAGATCTCTCCAACGGGGATCACAGCCAGAGGATGCAGGTGGTTATCCAGCGCCCAGATGTGTTCGGGTGAAATAAACAGGCGCGCTTGCGCAACCGGTGCATTGTCGGGCTGATACTCGCCGCCGCTTACCACCGTCTGCGCGCCGAGTTCCCGCGCTTTGCGGTCCGTGCCAGATTCCAATTCCGCCGGCGGCAGCAGCACCGCCACCACAAAGAGTCCCAGGCCAAAAATTGCCGCAATCCAGTTGTTCCACAGGCTAAGCGGCAACACCACCAGGGCCGCGCCAAAGCAGCCCATGGCGATACGGAAAAGCGACCACGAATGTGCGTTCCGGTGAAGTTGCAGCAGCCTCGGGAAACGCCGCATGGCCAGAAACAATGCCGCTCCCAGGAAACCCCGAAGGCGGGGCAGGAACTTGCTTTCTTCGCGGCTGATAACAGTGGGTGTCGTGCTCATGGCTGAGAGGGGTTATTTTACCTCAGGCTGTAGCCCTTGTATCTCCCTCATTCTGGCGAACGCCCGCCGCACGTGAGGGATAGTAATAGAACCCCCTACCACCAGCGCCACATTCAGGGCGTCAATTACCTCTCCGCGTTTCCACCCGGCTTCCCCACAGCGAATCAGATGGTAGGTAATGCAGTCGTCGCAGCGAAGCACCATGGAAGCCACCAGACCCAGCAGTTCCTTGGTTCGCGTATCCAACTCGCCGGGTTCATATGCCTGGTGATCCAAGGCGAAAAAGCGCTTTATCCCCAGATGTCCGCAATTCAGGATTTCTTCATTCAGCTCTTCCCGGAACTTCTGGAAATCCTTGATTTCGTTCGACATGCTTCCTCCACTCAGTTGGAAATCTCCAGAACCTGGCCTTTTCGGCCGATCACGTATCCGGGCCGCGCCCCGGTGGACTGGCTCGCGTCCCAGACCACAACTCCATTCACGAACACCTTCTCGATGCCCGTCGACAAGGCCGTGGGCTTCGTATACGTTGAGCGATCAATGACCGTGTCTGGATTAAAAAGCACCAGGTCCGCGAAGGCGCCCTCTTTGATCACCCCGCGGTCCTTCCACCCCAGCCGCTGCGCCGGAAGGGAAGTCATTTTGTGAACTGCGTCCGGCAGCGTCAACCAGTGCTTCTCGCGCACATAGAGTCCCAGGACCCGGGGAAATGTCCCAGCACCCCGCGGATGGTCCGAAGCGATCCCACCGTCGCTTGCCACCATCACCCAGGGTTGCTGATAAAAGGCCTTAATGTCGGCTTCGATCATGGACTGCCCAATAATCGACGCTTCGGTGTGAGCCGCGTCCCCTTCCCGGATCAGCCGGATATACATCTCGACTTCGGAAATCTTATTGGCCTTCGCCAGATCGGCAATCGTGTGCCCGGCATAGGACGGATTTGGCGAAAATTCCGTGATGGTGATGTGCGAACCGCCGCCATAACTTGCCAGAGCGGTGGCAACACTTTTTGCATTTTCATACTGCTTGTCCGGCACCACCACTTTCAAATTGGAGTGCCACGCGTCATAGGGATAGCAGTCCGCCAGGAAGTCCACGCCGCGCTTCCGCGCCGCTTCAATGATCTGGATATACGCCGCGGCTTTGCCTTGTACTCCCACCGTGCCGAGCTTGATGTGCGAGTGTTCCACGGGAATGTGCGCTCGTTCGCCGATGGCAATCTCCTCATTCAGCGCCTCGAACGACTTGTCCGCTTCATCGCGGATGTGCGTCATATAAATGCCGCCGTTTTGCGCCGCGACTTTCGCCAGGCCAACCAGTTCGTCAGTCGCGGCGTAGCTGCCCACTTCGTATTCCAGCCCGCTTGAAAGTCCCAATGCGCCCTGATTCAGCGCCTGGCCCAAGCGTTGTTCCATCTGATGAATCTCCGCCTGGGTCGCGACTCGCTTGTAATCGTCTCCCATCACTTGCTGCCGGATCGTGGCGTGGCCTGCAAACACGCCGACGTTCACCGCCGCGGGATGCTCCTGCATCATGCGGACCCAGTTGATCAGCGGCCAGGGCGAATCGCCGTCTGCTCCCACGACAAGAGTCGTGATGCCCTGCGAAACCTGCGTTTCCGCCGCCAGGTCTTTGGGCAGTCCTTCTTCGGAATGATTGTGAATATCAATGAACCCCGGCGCCAGCACGAGGCCTTTTGCATCAATGACCAGTTCCCCGGGCTTCGGCTGCAGTTCGCCAATTCCCACGATGTGGCTCAGTGCGACGCGCACGTTGCCTTTGTACAGCGGCGCGCCGGTACCATCGGCAATCTGCGCATTCACAATCAGGAAAGAGTCCGGCTTGCTCTGTGAAAACGAAGAAAAATGTGCGAACCCAAGCGACGCGATAAGAACGCACACCAGCAAAAGAGAAACACGTTTCATAGGACGAGAATTCCTCGATGGTTTCCGGTTCGCATAGACGGATTCACTTTACCTGAAAATTTTTGCCTTGGTGCCAATCCGCTTTGCGCGTTTCGCGTGAGGTTGCTTTCTAGTACACCACCTCGGTCAATGCCTTTTCGGCAAGTTCCTTGGCTCCCGGCTTTCCTGCCAGCACCAGATTTGCCCACTCCACTCCGGCATGCGAGATGCGCACCGCTTCGCTGGTCAGGGATTCGGGTCCCCCGGAGTCCGAATGTCCAAAAAAGATGCGTTCCATGGGCTTGGATGCGATCGTGCGATTCTTTGTGAACTGTCCCGGCACCGCCATGAACATCGGATGACCGCGGCGGTAGAGCCGCACTTCAACCGGGTCCACATTGAATTCCGGCAGGAGTCCCTGGAAATCCTTCAAAACTTTCCCCGCCAGCGTCTTGCAGTCGTCTTCACTCAGCAAGGTGCCGCGCTCCGATTCGCGCAGCGGCGTATAGAACGTCAGGATGTTGTACTTCGGCTTGTAGCCGGGATTATTGCGGATGGTGAAGTCGGCGACGATGAAATCCGTGAATGTTTTTCCCGGGCACCAGTTGTCGTAGCCCTTCCGGTAAATCGGCTTGTCAAAAATAATGTTGATCATCGGATACGGCGCATACCGCATCCGCCGCATGGCCTGCTTCTGTTCGTTGGGTAGGCCAGTGACGACGCGCGACGTAATGTTCTTCGGCGTGCACATCAGCACCGCTTTGGCCGCTACCGTCGTGACCTTGTCCCCTTCCACGTAGGTCACGCGCAATTCGTCCTTGTCCGGAACCACGGCGACCACCGTGACCCCGCTCAACATCCGTTCACCATAATGCGGTTTCAGCACTTCCACCAGCCTATGCGTGAGGCAGCCCAAGCCGCCGGGGAGAATCACGCGCTGGTCATCGACGCCTTGGATCAGGAATTGCGTGTCGGCAATTCCAATCAGAGCGGAAGTATCCTCGCTGAATGCCCCCCAGTTCGATGGGCCGTAAGCGTCCCAGAGCTTCGTGATTTCCGGCGCGTAAGGAGCCAGGTATTTTGTGAAAGGTTCGCTGTCCAACTGCTCCGCGTTGTTCTTAAAGTCGATTTTCATGATGTCGTCGCGGTATTTTTTGAAACTCGCGATGACATCTTTCGAGTAGGGCAAATCATTGATGCCGCTGCGCCAGATGTCCGGCGCGTACCGGCCGTTATCAATGATCGGGTCCGGCATGTTCACCAGCGGCATTTCCAGGCCTATCTCCTTCGCCAGCAAATCGCCCGCATCGCCACGATAGCCGTAGGCGGAACCAGTGCCGTAAATCTGCCCTTGGTATTCCTCCTGGTACGCGTTTCCTCCGAAGTGCTCTTCTTTTTCGATCAGCAGCCAGTCTTTGCCCTTCAAAAAATAGGCCGCGGAAAGCCCAGCGACGCCGCCACCCACGATCACAACGTCGGCTTTCTTGGTGGCGTCCGGTTTCGGGAAGGAATGCCCATCGCGCACCTGATGACAAACAGAGAAGTGATCGCCCTCGACCATCGGTCCGGATGCGCCGCCAGTTGGCTCGGCCTGCAGCGCAAGATCAACGGGACACCCCGAGGCAATCGAACCCGCAACCACATAGCGTATAAAATCGCGGCGGTTATGAGACATGAATGAATCCTCCTAAGGCCTTTCCAGAAGTTCCTGCGCTTCGTTGCCAATGGAACGCGTTCGTATCTGATACCAGATCAGAATCAGGATCACCGAGACGCCGAAGATCAGCGTCGAAATGGCGTTGATTTCCGGGGTGATGCCGCGCCGGAGTCGCGCCCAGATTTCCAAAGGGAGAGTATTGTCGCGTCCAATCAAAAAGAAAGTGACGGCGATCTCATCCATGGAAAGCGTGAAGATGAGCAACCCGGCGGCAATCAGCGAGAGTTTCAGATTTGGCAGGGTCACCCGCCAGAAGGTTTGCCACGGAGTGGCTCCCAGGTCCAGCGAAGCTTCTTCCTGCGCGCGGTCCATTTTTTGCAGCCCCGCGAACAACTCCGTCGTGGCCACGGAAATCAGCGCCGTGCCATGGCCGAGAAAGACGGTGATCAAACTGAGTTGTAAGTGCAGAAAGACGGCGAACATCAAAAGAGAAAGCCCTGTGATGATACCCGGCAGAATCAACGGCAAAAGAACCAGCCGGCGAAAGATTCCCTTACCCGGGAAGCTGGCACGGTCCAGAGCCAGGGCCGCGAGCAAACCTAGTGTCAACGACAACAGAACGGCGCCCCCGGCCACCAGCAGGCTGTTCCATACGGAATCCCAGATCGCCCCGTCCCGAAACAAAAGCAGATACCAACTCAGCGTCAGATGCTTTGGCGGAAATCCGCCGACTCCCTCGCGATTGAACGAGTAGAGGATCAGCACCACGATAGGCAAATAAAGAAAAGCAAACACGGCCGCCGCATAGATGCCCAGCAGCCCCGGGCGTCGCGCAGTCTGGAAGGAGCCGCTCATCGGTAAGCCCACCTTTTTTCCAGGCGCTCGGTGAAAAAGAGCAGGGAAATGGTCAGCACAAGAATGCAAACGGAAATCGCCGCGCCCAGCGGCCAGTCAAAGGCCGTGCCAAACAGGCTTTGCACAATGTTGGCGATCATCACGCTGGATGGGCCGCCCACGAGCAAGGGTGCCAGGAAGTCTCCCAATGTAAGAACGAACGCAAACGTCGCTCCTGCGAGCAATCCTGGCAGCGAAAGAGGAAGAATCACGCGTCGGAAAGTTGTCCAGGAGCCCGCACCCAGATCCTGCGACGCTTCCACAAGATTTCTTGGAATGTGCTCCAGCGAAGCATAGAGCGGCAGGAACACAAACGGCGTGTAAATGTGCGTCAGCATCAGAATCACGGCGAACGGGCTATAGAGGAAGAAACTCACCGGCTCTTTGGTGATGTGCGCGTACTGCAGGAAACCGTTGAGCACGCCTTCCGAACCCAGAATCGTTTTCCATGCATAGCCGCGCACCAGATAGCTCACCCACAGCGGAACGATCACCAGTTGATAGAGGAGTTCCTTGCGCACACCGGCATGGAAGGACATGTAGTACGCGAGTGGATAGCCCAGCGCCAGTGAGAGCAATGTAACGCAGGCCGCGATTCTCGACGTGCGGAGCAGCACTTCGAAGTACAGGGGATTCTGGAACAGCGTGAAGTAATTCCGCAGGTTCCATTGGTGCACGATCATCCCGTTACGCACCATCCAGAAGCTGTGCACCAGCATCAACGCATAGGGCAGCAGCAGGAAAAGACCCACCCATAGGATCGGTGGAAGCGAAACGAGCGATTTATAAACGCGCGAATACATTATTGTTCACTCGCGGACGACGATGGCATCCGCCGGTGAAAACCAGAACTCGTGTTCTCCCTCCAGCAAGCCTCGCGCCGGGATCCGGGCACGGAGCGAAACGCCCGGGAACTTCAGCTCCAGTTGCTCGCTGGAACCGGAGAAAATCTGCTGCTGCACGCTGGCGCGAAAACGAATGGCGTTGGAATCCGGTACGGCGTCGGAGGCCAGGCGGATCGCTTCCGGCCGCAGCGAAAACACCGTGCCGCCATCCGGGAGCGCCACGGGCCATTGCAGTTCCCCGCATCGCGCCAACCCGCCGTGAATTTGCGCCGGCAGCAGGTTCGTTTGTCCAATGAATTGCGCGGCGTAGGCCGTCGCCGGGCGCGCGTAAATCTCGCGCGGTGAAGCGATCTGCTCCAGAGCTCCATCCTTGAGCAGGGCGATGCGATCGGAAAGAGCCATCGCTTCCTCTTGATCGTGTGTCACGAACAAAAATGTGATGCCCACTTCACGCTGCAGGGATTTCAGCTCACCCTGCATCTGCTTGCGCAAATTGGCGTCCAGCGCCGAAAGGGGTTCGTCCAGCAGCAGAAGTTGCGGCCGGTTGACCAGTGCGCGAGCCAGCGCCACGCGCTGCTGCTGCCCGCCGCTAAGTTTTGTCGTTCGCGAGGCGGCGTACTCTTCCATCTTCACCATACGCAGCGCTTCGGCCACGCGCTCCGGAATTTCCGCGCTTGCCACGCCGCTCACGCGCAAGCCGTAGCCCACGTTTTCCTGCACGGTGAGATGCGGGAACAGCGCGTAATTCTGAAAAACTGTGTTTACGCGCCGCTTGTAGGGCGGCAGCGTATCCAGCCTCTCGCCATTCATGCGGATTTCTCCGCTCGTTGGCTGCTCGAATCCCGCAATCAGGCGCAACAGTGTCGTTTTGCCGGAACCGCTTTCCCCTAGCAGCGTCAGAAATTCTCCAGCGGGGACCTGCAACGAAATGCCTTTCAGCACTTCGCGCTCTCCAAAGCGTTTGGCGACGCCGCGAATGTCCAGCAGCGTGGCCGCAGCGGGGAGACCTGCGGAAGGAACCGGACTGCCCGTTGCCGGCGTCACGGAGCCGCTTTCACCTCATTCCAGATTTCGATGTACTTGGCGCGCCGCGGCACGTCCTGCCAGAAATAGATCCGCTGCATGTAGGCGTCTGGATTGTCCAGATGCAAGCCCTTCTTTTCCGCATCCGTCATCAACTGTGCCGCGCCCGGATTCACCGGCGTATAGTGCGTCACGTCGGTCACCTTCTTCTGCGTTTGCGCCTCAATCATGTATGCAAGGAAAGCATAAGCAAGTTCCTTGTTCGGGCTGGCCTTGGTGATCATCAGGTGATCGATCCATCCCGTTGTGTTTTCCTTGGGAATCGTTTCGCCAATGGGGAAATTCGCCTGGCGAAGTTGATTCGTCATCAGCGGCCAGCCCATGGCGGCGACAATTTCGTGATTTTGAAACAGGTTCGTCAGCTCTCCGCCTGTCGACCAGATCTTCCGGATATTGGGCTTCAGTGCCAGCAGCTTTTGCTTCACGGCGGCAAGCTCTTCGTCCGATAGATTGTAAAGATGGGCGGGATCCGGCTTGTCGTAACCAAGCATCTGCGCCGTCATGTACAGCGTGGACAAATCGTCCCAAACCGAAATCTTCCCCTTATATTTCGCGTCCCACAGAATTCCCCACGAATCGGGCGGCTGCGAGAACGCCGTTGTGTCGTAAAGCAATGGGTTGGGTCCCCACATGAAGGGCACGCCGTAGGTCTGCCCGTTCCCTTTGACCAGAGGTAACTCGCGCAACTTCGGGGAGAGCTGTGAATAGCTGGGCAGCTTGCTCAAGTCGAGGGGCTCAGCGAGGCCCGTTTGCGCGATCGAAGCCGCAACGTCACTCGAAGGAGAAATCACATCGTAGTTGCCCGCGCTGCCACCGCGGAGCTTAGCCACCAGATCGTCGCTCGAACCCATATACGAAGCGGAGACCTTGCAATGATGCGCCTCCTCAAACGCGTGCACAAAGGAAGGGTCCGCGTAGCCTTCCCACACCAGCAGACTCAGCGAAGCTTCTTTTTTCTGGCAGGCGGAAACAACGAACAGGATGGCGAGGAGCGAAGCGGCAAAAAATGTCAGCCGCAGCTTACTTGGAATCCGCTTCATAAACGACCTTGCCTCCCACAATCGTAGTCACCACTTTGGTGTCGGCGATGCTGTGTGGATCGATTTCGAAAATGTTGCGATCCACGATGATCAAATCCGCCAGCTTATCTTCCGCAATCGAGCCCTCGGTTTTTTCCCGCCGGCCTGCAAACGCCGCGCCCATCGTATAACCCTCCACCGCCTGCGCAACAGTCAATCGTTGCGCAGGTAGAAATCCATCTTTCGGGGTGGCTTCGCGCGTTTGCCGTGTCACCGCCGTCTGTATGCCGATCCACGGATTCAGCGTCACCACCGGCCAATCGCTGCCGAACGCATAGTGGCCGCCGGCCTCCCGGATGGAGTTCCAGACCCAGGCGCGCGAGGCGCGATCCGGTCCGAGATTCCGCGCCCACACATTCAGCGTGTCGTCGTCCGGTTTCGAATGCAGCGGCTGCATGCTGGCGATCACGCCCAATTTACCGAATCGCGGGATGTCCGCGGCATCGATGGTCTCAATGTGCTCGATGCGGTTGCGGTGGTCCTTGGTGTGGTTTTTCTTTTCCGCGAATTCGTAGGCATTCAGCACGGTGCGGACGCCGTTGTCGCCAATCGCGTGCGTGAATATCTGAAACCTGCGCTTGTCAATTTCAGCGACCGCGGCCTGGTATTTTTCCGGGTTCCAGAACAGCGGCCCCGTTTTCGAAGGATCATCTGCATACGGCGCCAGCAGGGAAGCCGTGTGCGATTCCACCACGCCGTCCACCATGAACTTCACGGCGTCCGTATCGATCCACGCGTCGTGATATTTCTTCCGCGCGGCTTCGATGGCATCAAGGTCCTGTTTGCGAAGCTCCGGCGGGTCCTGAAAATAAGCGATCGTGAAGCGCAGCGTCAGCTGGTTCTCGTGGCGCAGCTCGTCGTAAATCGCAAGCTCTTCAAAATCTCCGCCGGCGCTGTGCACGCGGGTCAGCCCGTTCTGGTTGGCCCATTTGATTCCCGCACGCAGGGCCTGAAGCTTTGCAACATGATCCGGCTTTGGCACCATTTTCCCGACCAGTTCGGACGCGCTTTCCTTCAGCGCTCCCGTGGCCTCTCCGGTTGCAGGGTTGCGCACGATCTGGCCATTCGCTGGGTCGGGTGTGTTCTTATCGATGCCGGCAATGACCAGTGCTTTCGAATTGGCCCACGTAGTATGCCCGTCGTAACCGTCCAGCAGCACCGGTTTGTCCGGGAAAATTTCGTCCAGATATTTCTTGTCAGGTAGAGTCTCCGGCGCGAACATGGCGTAATCCCAGCCGCGGCCCAGGATCCACGGTTCGTCGGGATGTTGTTTGGCGTAATCCCGCAGCCGCTGCCGAATCTCTGCCACATTTTTCGCGCCTTCCAGATTCACTTCGCCTAAACCGAGTGCTCCTTCGAGGAAATGAATGTGGCAGTCCGTGAATCCCGGCAGCACCAGTTTGCCGCCGGCATCGATCCACTTCGTTCCAATTCCGCGGTAGCGTTCGATCTCTTCATCGCGCCCGACGGCCTGAATTTTTCCGTGACGAATGGCAATCGCCTGCGCCCAGGGCTTGGCCGGATCCAGCGTGTACACCTTCGCGTGCATGATGAGAATTTCCGCGGGAGCCACCCGCGCCGATTGTTGCGCGAACATGAGGGGGGTGACCCCGGACACTGCAAGGGAGAGAGCCACTGCGGTAAAAAACAGGCGAAGTTTCAAGGCGGTCCTCGATCGGCGCTTCTGGCGCGTTTCGTCCTGGTGTTGCGAACAGCTAGAAAGTGGGCGGCGTGTTCACCCACAACACCCAGGCTTCCGCGCGGCCGGGATTTTTCCAGCGATGCGGCGTGGAACTCTCGAAGTACAGGCTGTCGCCCGCCTTCAGGCGATAATGACCTTCATTCTGCAGCCAAAGTTCGAACTCTCCGCGCAGCACATGCAGGAACTCTTCGCCCTCGTGGGCGTACGATTCGCCGCTTCCACCGCCCGGCTTCACGCGGAACAAGTGCGGCTCCATGGCCGTGTTGCCCCAGGCGAGAAGCTCCATACGCACGGTGCCGCTGGTCTCCAGGATTTTTCGTTCCGCTGGCCGCACCAGGCGCTGTGCGTCGCCGTTGGTTTCGAACAGCGAGATGATATTCGTCTTGTAAAAGCGTGCGATGCGCCGCAGCGTGCCGATTGAGCAGCGCATCTGGCCGCGCTCCAGCGCGCTCAGGAAGCCCACCGAAAGCTGGGTGGCGCGGGCCACCTGGGCCAGCGATAGCTTGCGCCGCAGGCGCAGCCGGCGGAATTGCTGGCCGGGGAGATGCGGCATCTCGGCCGAGGCGGCCACCACGCCTTGCTTTTTCAAGACGTGTACAATCGCCGCGGGATTCAGGCCCCGGGCACGACGCAGGAAGATCGCCCGTTGCAGAAGCCGCACGTCCGCTTCGGAATACATGCGGTAGCGGCTCTCGGTGCGCTGCGGAGAGACCAGTCCCAGGGCTTCCCACGCGCGCAGCGCGGACGAGGAAATTCCCAGCCGCCGCGCTACTTCGGAGATGCGCAGCACCGCCGGAGTGCCCGGCCTTTTCGATGCGTTTGAGAAATTCTTTCTGCTTGACACGGGTACGAGCTTTCTCTAAGTTTACAGGATTATAGTAAGGTTCCAGGTAGAGTAGCAACCGCGAAGAATCTCTGTGCCGGGGCAGGGGCTCTTCATCGAAATAGGGGTGAGTTCAATATGAAAGACGTCATACGCCTGAAGCTGGTGTTGTCCGCTGGTTGCCGTAACATTCTCTGTTGTGCCGTGCTCGTTCTCTCCTTCCTCTTGCTGTCCGCTCCCCATTCCAACGCGCAAAGCACTAGTGGCCGCGTCCGCGGTACCGTTACCGATGCCAGCGGCGGCGCCGTCGCCGGCGCGACGGTACGCCTTATCAATGTGGCCACCAACGTCGCCCGCGAGGCGATCACGAGCTCGTCCGGTGAGTATTTGTTCCTTGAAGTCCCGGTCGCAACCTATCTGATTGAAGTCAACCAGGCGGGCTTCAAGAAATTTGTCCACAAGGACATTTCTGTCGACTTGAACGCAGTGGTGACTGTAGATATTTCGCTGCAGGTGGGCGGCTCCACGGAGACTGTCGAGGTCACGGGGGAACCTCCGGTCATCGACACCACCTCTACGCAGTTGGGCGCTGTCGTGAGTTCGCGCGAGGTCACGGAACTCCCCCTAAACGCCCGCGACACCTATCAATTGCTACAGTTGCAGCCGGGCGTGCAGTCCCAGTTGGGCAATGATCTCTTTTATGGTTCCGATAAGCCAGGCGTCGTGACTGTCAATGGAGGCCGCGGGCGTTCGAACAACTACTCCGTGAACGGCGGCGACGGCAATGACCTGTTTGCCAACCTTCCCGCGGTCCAGCCTTCCCCGGACACCATCGAAGAGTTCCGGGTAATTACCAACTCCTTTGATGCCGAATATGGCCGCAACTCCGGCTCGGTCGTCAATGTGGTCACCAAATCCGGTACCAATAATTTTCACGGCTCGGTGTTTGAATTCTTCCGCAATACAGTCCTAGATGCCCGTCCGTTCACCACATTTTCCAGTCCCAAGCCCGATTTTCAACAAAATCAGTTTGGCGGCACGCTGGGAGGCCCCATCCGGAAAGACAAGACCTTCTTTTTCGCATCATACGAAGGTCGCCGGATCAAGCAGGGAATTCTCTCCAATCCCGTTCCCCTTCCGACCGACACCCAGTTGACCACCGGCGACTTCAGCAACGGTTCCGCGGCGTCTCAGTTTGCAGGCTCGCTTACCACCGGCACCACGGCAAGCCAGCTTTTGGCCCGGAACGGATGTTCGGCTCAGCTTTCCCCTGCGGCCGTCACCCAGATGAATGAGCTCGTCAACGGCACGCTTCCGCCGGGGCAAAATGGCGTTCCCTATTCCACAATCTTTCCGAACGCCAAAATCCCAACGCAGTGCTTCGATCCTCTTTCCGTTGGCATCTACAATAATTACGTTCACTCAGCCACGGACGGAAGTTTCCAGGGCGTCCCGAACAAAATAGATAACGGCGACCAGTTTACCGTCAAGGTCGATCAGGATATAAACCCGAACCAGAAATTAGCGATCTACTACTACTTTGATGACGACTCTCTTCTGGATCCTTTTGCAAAGTTCCAGGCGGCAGGGGGTAATCTGGGCAACTTCCCTGGCGTTTTTGACACCCGTACGCAGCAGGTGAATGTCACTCATACTTGGACCATCGGATCGACCTCCGTCAATGAATTCCGCTTCTCTTATTTCCGCGAGGGGCAAGGGAAATTCAATACGCCGCAGGTCACCAGCCTGGTTCAGAATTCCTGCGGCGCCAGCGTTGCCGCAATTTGCTTTACTGGAGCATCCGACACGAATGTGATTCCGACCAATCCGGACTACGGGATTCATCCCAATCTGGGAGCTTCCAAGGAAGGGTTGCCCTTCATCAGCGTCAATGGCGGTTTCTCTCTGGGTAACAATTTTGAGGGACAGCTACCGCAGCACGGGAATACTTATCAGTTTGCCGATAATTTCAGCAAGATTGTCGGAAATCACAGTTTCAAGTTCGGCGGGGATATTCGCTACCAGCAGTTCGACCAGTTGCTTTATTACAATGTGAACGGGTCCATTACCTTTGGACCCGGCGGCGCCAACGATCTCGGCGGCGTCTGCTCGGACTCCTCTTCGCCGGCAAATTGCGCCGCTTCCAGCGACGGAAATGTTTATCCCAACTTCCTGCTCGGCCTGCCCAGCAGCTACAGCCAGGGGTCTGCCCAGCACGAACTTGTTCGCAGTACTTCGGTTTATTTGTACGCACAAGACAGCTGGAAGATCCGCCCGAATCTAACGTTGAACTATGGATTGCGCTGGGAGATGAACACGCCGCTGACGGACATCGGCCAGAAGGTCCAGACTTTCCGCCCGGGCCAGGTCTCAACGGTTTATCCGTGTACATTGCCGACCACCAGCCCCTTGTACGTTCCGGGTTCGGTCACAACTTGCGATGAGGCCGGCGTCACACCTGTCGGCTTGGTGTTCCCAGGGGATAAGGGCGTCCCCAAGGGGCTCACGGACACGTATTACAAGGCGTTTGCTCCGCGCTTGGGTATTAACTGGAGTCCTGGCGCCAGCGACGGGCTGATGGCCAAACTCACGGGAGGTCCCAGTAAGACCACAATCAGCGCAGGTTGGGGGCTCTTCTACAACCCCATTGAACAGTTAGTACTCGAGCAGTTCAGTGCGGAACCTCCATTTGGCGGCAGCAATTTCATCAGTGATCCGATTTTCCAAACCCCATTTGTGACCCAAAGCGGATCCGTAAACCCGAACCCATTCAATGGAATCCTGAATCCCCCGCGCAATCAGCCGATTGACTGGTCGTCGTTCCGCTCCATCCTATTGTACGGCCAATTCCCGCGGCAACTTCGTACCCAGTATTCCGCGCAATATAACCTGACCGTTAAGAGAGAACTCCCCGGGAATATTCTCTTGCAGGTGGGCTATGTGGGATCGCAGGGCCATCGCCTTCTCGCTTCCTATGATTTGAACCATGGCAATCCTCAGACTTGCAACGACTTGCTTGCCGTATCCGCGCTCAATAACGATTCATCGGTGAGTTGCGGTCCGCAGTCGGCTGACAACTCCTACTTCGTTTCCGCAGCCGACAATATTCCCGTCGGTGGCCTGACTATCCCCTACGGCGGTCCGAACGGCGGCCCCTTCGTTTTCCTGCCGGGTGGCGGAAATGTAGGAGCCAACAATAACGGAAATGGCATTACTCTGGTTGGCCTGCGCCGTTACTCTTCGCCGTTGTGCCAGCCTTTGACCGGGACAGGCTGCCCGGCTGACGGTGTTCCGGTTTTCTCCAACATCTTTACCGAAAATACCGTGGCTCATTCCAACTACAACTCGCTCCAGATTCTGGTGGAAAAGCATTTCTCCCACGGCTTGCAGTTTTCCGGCGCCTATACCTACAGCAAGTCCCTGGACAATGCCTCGAGCTTTGAAAGCTCCCTCAACCCCGTCAATCTCAATGCCACCTACGGACCCTCTTTGTTCGATGCCCGTCACCGCTTCGTATTCAGTTACGTCTGGGAAATTCCGACGCCGAAGTTTGACGGGTTCAAGGGACAGATTCTGAATGGCTGGCAACTCTCCGGGATCGTCACCTTTCAAACGGGCTTTCCAGTGCGTCTAACTTCTTCGGACGACGTTGAAGAGTTCTACAGCACGTTCTTCGAGGCGCCGGGCGAACCGAATTTTTCGCCGGGATATTCGACAACCAGCCTGGTCAAATGGGATCCCCGCAAACACAATGGCTATGCTTTTGATCCAGCCCAATTTACAAACAGCACGGTTCCGCTGGGCACGATCGGCAATGCCCCACGTTCGATCTGCTGCCAGCCGGGTATCAACAACTGGGATGTGGGCCTTTACAAGGGATTCCAGTTAAGGGAAAAACTCCGGATGGAGTTCCGTTCGGAGTTCTACAACATTTGGAACCACGCCCAGTTCTACAGTGTGGACGGCAATATCTCCGACGGGCCTACCTTTGGTCTTGCGCAGAAGGTGCGTGACCCAAGGCAGATTCAATTTGCGTTGAAATTCTTGTTCTAGTTTTTTAACGAGTTGCAACCGCGCAAAAGGCGCCCTGTTCTTTCAGGGCGCTTTAGCGCGAAAGAGCAGAAGGATTCAGCCAGCCGCGATACCGCTCCAGGCTGCGCGAAGTAGCCAAGAGGCGTAAACTAGTAAGCGTAGTTCCCCGCAGGAACCACGCTGTTTGCCTCGCTGAGAGAGGCGGCTCAAACCCGCCCCTACACTGACCGCAGGGAATAGACCTGCCACAGGTGATCCACAGGAAGGCCCACCTGGATGGAGTTCGATCATGCACGAAGCACTACAGAAGGAAATCGCACTTTACGAGAAGCGCACGCCGAAATCCGCCGAAGCGCTCAAGAAGGCGCAGAAGCGCATTCCGCTTGGCGTCGCCAGTAATTATCGCGCTTACGATCCTTATCCGATCTTCGTTTCCGAAGGTCACGGCAGCAAGCTCACCGATATTGACGGCAACGTGTACATTGACCACAACCTCTGCTTCGGCACGCTGATGGCTGGTCACGGCCACCCCGCCGTCGTCAAAGCCGTAAAAGAAATGGCCGACAAAGGCACCACGTTCGGTATGCCGCATGGCATGGAGTACGAGCTTGCCGAAGAGATCTGCGCGCGTTATCCGGTCGAGATGGTTCGCTTCGGCAATAGCGGCACGGAAGCCACCATGCACGCCTGCCGCATCGCCCGCGCCGCCACCGGCCGCGACAAAATCCTCCGCTTCGAAGGCGCTTACCACGGCTTGCACGACACCGCGCTGGTCAGCGTCAAGCCCAAGCTCGAAGACGCCGGCGACATTCACGCCCCCAACTCCGTTCCCGGCGGCCTCGGCGTCATTAAAGCCGTGCTGGACAACGTGACCGTTGCGCAGTTCAACGATCTGCCAAGCGTGGAAAACCGCTTCAAGCAATTCCCCGGGCAAATTGCCGCCATCATCCTCGAACCGATCTTGATGAACGTCGGCCTGTGCATGCCGCAGCCGGGTTTCCTCCAGGGCCTGCGCGACATCTGCACGAAGAACGGCGCCCTGCTCATTTTCGACGAAGTGAAAACCGGCGCGAAGCTCGGCTGGGGCGGCGCCAGCGAATACTTTGGCGTGAAGCCGGACATGATCACGCTCGCCAAGTCCATTGGCGGCGGCGTACCTTTGGCCGCGTTCGGCGCCAGCAAGGAAGTGATGGACCTGATCGTCCAGCACAAGGTGTTCCACGGCGGCACCTACAACACTAACCGTTACGCCATGGCCGCGGGCCTGGCCACGTTCCGCGAAGTTCTCACGCGCGAAAACTATGCCCATGTGGACAAACTGAGCAAGAAACTCACCGAAGGCTATCGCCACATCGTCAAGAAAAACGGCATCGTCGGATATGTCGCCAGCGCCGGCGTTAACGGCGCTCTGATGCTTTACCCGCAGGAGATCAAGAACTACCGCGACTGGCTCAACATCGACGTGGACATCTGGCGCCAGTTCTGGTTCGGCATGGTCAACCGCGGCGTTCTCGCCATGCCCTATTGGTGGGACGAGCAGTGGACCATTTCCGTGCAACACACGGAAGCGGACATTGACAAGCATCTGGCGGTCTTTGAGGAAATTGCCCCGGCCCTCGCCCAGGCGCAGCAGGAACGCGGCGCCAGGTACGTCGGCGCGGCCGGCCACTAAACGCGTAGCGTCCGCTTTCTGAAGCGAGCTGCTACTTCAGCCAGGAGAAACATTTGACCAGCGAGGTCGCAAACGATTCCGCCGGCGCGCAAACCACGCATCTCAAGCGTGTACTCGGCAAGCGCGACCTCGTGCTCCTTTTCGTTGTCGCCGTCTTCAACCTCAACGTGCTCCCATCGATTGCCGCCAACGGTGGCGTCACCATTTGGCTCTGGCTCATCTCACTGATCCTTTTTTTCTGGCCCCAGGGCATCGCCGTCATTGAGCTGGCTCACCGCTATCCCGGCGAAGGCGGCGTTTATCTTTGGGCCAAGGAGGTCTTCGGCGACTTCCACGGTTTTCTTTCCGGGTGGTGCTACTGGACCAACAACATGATGTACGTGCCCACCGTGATGCTCTACTTTGTCGGCGTCTCCGTGTTTATACTCGGTCCCGGGCATGAGTCGCTGGCGGACAACAAGCCGTTCGCGCTGGGGATGTCCGCCTTGCTGTTGGCCATTCTGGTGATCCTCAACATCATGGGTCTTGGCGTCGGCAAATGGATTAACAACCTCGGCGGCATCGGTACATTCGTCGCTGCCTTTTTGCTGATGGGACTCGGCGTCGTGGTCTGCCTGAAGTTCGGCACTACCGTTCATTGGAGCGACTTCAAGATTCCCGCGAACCCGCGCTCGGTGCTCAATTCCTTCGGTGTGATCTGCTTTGGTCTTGTGGGCCTTGAACTTGCCTCCATCATGGGCGACGAAATTGAAAATCCTCGCAAGACGTTGCCGGGCGCCGTGGCCTGGGGCGGCATCCTTTCTGGTCTCCTTTATATTGGCGCAACGCTCACCCTGCTGATCGCCATCAACAAAGACAGCATCAGCGTCCTTCAAGGCATCGTTCAGGCCGTCAGCCATATGGCCACGCAAGTTGGCGCCGGCTGGATCCTCTCGCCCTTTGCTTTTCTTCTGAGTCTCTCGATTGCCGGCATTGGTTCCGCGTGGCTCGGCGGCTCGGCACGCATTCCATTCGTCGCGGGACTCGACTCGTATCTGCCTGCCTGGATGGGCAAACTCCATCCCAAGTACGCCACGCCGTATCCAGCGCTGCTGGTCCACGCCTCCGTCTCCTTCATCCTGGTGCTCTTCAATTTCCTGGCCACCGGAGGCGTACAAGAGAGCTTTCAATCGCTGCTTTCGCTGGCCGTGGTACTTCAGTTGATTCCATTCCTATATATGTTCGGCGCTCTTTTGAAAATTGCGATGGACGAAAAATTCGTTGTCGGCCGCTACTCCAAGAGCACGCTGCTCTTTGCCGGGGCCAGCGGCCTGGTAACCACTATTCTTGGGATCGCTTTGGCTTTTTTCCCCGCCCAGCAGATCAAATCGCTGGCCCGCTATGAATTCTGGATGTTCGGTGGAACCCTGGTCTTTGTCGGCCTCGCTGCCTTTTTCTTTTTTGTCTATGGCGGGCGCAAAGCGGCCCAGAAACTTGCCGCAGGCTCCCCGGTCAATGGCATTTGAAGTGTTCGGAGGATCGTCATGTCGAGTCCAGCAAAACCTTCGGTAAAGACTTACCTTAATTACGTCAACGGCCAGTGGGTTCCGGCTACTTCGGATCAGACTTTTCCGGTGTTTGATCCTTCCACAGAGGAAGTTATCGCCCACGTTGCCGCCGCCAGCGCCAGCGACGTGGACAAAGCAGTGAAAGCTGCGCGCGCCGCCTTTGATTCCGGTCCGTGGCCGGCCATCACCGCGCAGGACCGCGGCCGTATCCTCTTCAAACTCGCCGACAAGATTCGCCAGAATTCGGCCTTGCTTGCCGAGCTTGAATGCCGTAACACCGGCAAGCCCATCGTTGAAGCCGAGTACGACATCGCCGACGTGGCCACCTGCTTTGAATATTATGGCGGCCTTGCCAACAAGGTCACCGGCAGCGTCATGCCCGTGCCCGCCAACGCGCTCAGCTTCACGCTGCGCGAGCCCGTCGGCGTCGCCGGCCAGATCATCCCCTGGAACTTTCCATTGCTGATGGCCGCGTGGAAACTTGCTCCCGCGATTGCCGCCGGATGCACTTGCGTACTGAAGCCGGCCGAGCAAACGCCGCTCACTGCGCTCGAATTCGCCAACTGGTTCGAGGAAGCCGGCCTGCCCCCCGGTGTCGTGAACGTGGTCAACGGCGTCGGTGAAATCGCGGGCGCAGCATTGGTCGCTAGTCCTCAAGTGGACAAGATTGCCTTCACCGGCAGCGCTGCCGTCGGCAAAATTATCGTCAAAGCCGCCGCGGACACCCTGAAGCGCGTCACCCTCGAGCTCGGCGGCAAATCCCCCAATATCTTCTTTGCCGACGCCGATTGGGAAGCCGCCGTGGATGGCGCGCTCTTCGGTGTCTTCATCAATCAGGGCGAAGTCTGTTCCGCCGGTAGCCGTGTCCTCGTCGAGAAAAAGATCTACTCGAAGTTCGTCGAAGCCATGACTGAAAAAGCGAAGCGCATCAAGCTTGGCCCGCCGCTTGAACGCGATACCAAGATGGGGCCGCTCGTCAGTAAGGAGCAGTACGACCGGGTGAGCTCCTATCTCGAAGTGGGCAAGAAGGAGGCCAAGACCGCCATCGGCGGCGGCCATCCGAAAGGCTTCGGCAAGGGTTATTACGTCGAGCCCACCATCTTCTACGATGTGGACAACTCCGCGCGCATCGCTCGTGAAGAAATCTTTGGCCCGGTCGCCTCCGTGATTCCTTTCGAAAACGAAGCCGACGCCATCCGCATTGCCAACGACACGCCTTATGGCCTCGCTGGCGCCGTCTGGACACGCGATATTTACAAGGCGTTTCGCATTGTGAAATCCATGCGCGCTGGAATCATCTGGGTGAACCACATGCAACCGACTTACGTCGAAGCGCCTTGGGGCGGCTACAAGCAGTCCGGTTTCGGCCGCGAGCTCGGGCCTTGGGGTCTTGAGGAATATCTGGAAACCAAGCAGGTGTTCGTCAATCTCGACGAAACCCCCATCGGCTGGTACTGAGTTTCCAACGATTTTGGAATTCACACAAAGGAACATGAGCCATGAAAACGATTCAACTCCGCACCGAAGTTCCCGGGCCCAAGTCAAAGGCGCTGCTGGCGCGCCGTGAAGCCGCGATTCCCCGCGGCCCGGCGCTGGTCACGCCCATTTTTACCGAGAAAGCGGAAGGCGCCTGGATCGAAGATGTCGACGGCAACCGCTATCTCGATTTCGCCGGCGGCATTGGCTGCTTGAATTCCGGCCATCGCGCTCCTCGCGTGGAAGCCGCGGTACGCGAGCAGCTTGGCAAATTCCTCCACACCTGCTTTGGTGTCACACCCTATGAGTCGTACCTGGCACTGGCCGAGAAACTTAACGCCATTGTGCCGATCAGTGGCGCGAAGAAAACCTTCTTCATTAACACTGGTGCTGAAGCGGTTGAAAACGCCGTGAAGATTTCCCGTGCCTACACCAAGCGCCCGGCAATTATCTGTTTCGAAGACGCCTTCCACGGCCGCACTTTGATGGGCATGTCGCTTACCAGCAAGACAAATCCCTATAAAGCAGGTTTCGGCCCGTTTGCGCCGGAAATCTATCGCATTCCTTACGCCAACTGCTATCACTGCTCGTACGGACTTACCTATCCCTCGTGCAACATGACGTGCGCGCGCCATCTCGAAGATACTTTCAAGCGCGTTGTCGCCGCTGACCAGGTGGCTGCCATCATCGCCGAGCCTGTCCTCGGAGAAGGCGGCTTCGTCGTCCCGCCTAAGGAGTTCTTCCCGGTTATCCGCGAAATCTGCGACAAATACGGCATCCTCTTCATCGCTGACGAAGTTCAGAGCGGCATCGGGCGTACCGGCAAGATGTTCGCCATCGAACACTATGGCGTGGAGCCCGACCTGCTCGTCACCGCGAAATCGCTCGGCGGCGGACTCCCGCTTGCCGCGGTTACCGGCCGCGCCGAAATTATGGACGCGCCCATCCCCGGTGGACTGGGCGCCACTTTTGCCGGCAATCCGGCCTCTTGTGTTGCCGGTCTGGCCGCCATTGAAACGATTGAAAAGGATGGCTTGCTCGCCCGCTCCACGGCTATCGGCAAGCGCTTCGAAGAGCGCGCCCGGCAGTGGCAGCAGAAGTGGCCGATCGTCGGCCACGTGCGTGGCCTTGGTGGCATGTGCGCCATGGAACTCATCAGCAATCGGGAAACCCGCGAGCCCGCCGGCACGCAGACCAAGGAACTTTCCAAGTTCGCCTACGAGCATGGCCTGATCACCATCACTGCCGGTACCTACGGCAACGTAGTGCGCATTCTCGTTCCGCTGGTCGTCACCGACGAACAGTTTGACGAAGGCCTCGACGTTCTCGAAGCCGGCCTGGCACATGTTTCTGAAGCCAAGCAAGCCGCCTTGTCGCACGCATAGCGGCCACCCTCAGGTGGCCCTGTAGTGGCCGGGCTTTAGACCGGCGACCATTTTCAGCATCTAATATTTATCGGAAATCTGTCTGGTACGAGGTGCCCAATGTCAACCGCCGCAAATTCCGCTGTCGCTCCCGTCAGCCTGAAAGACATGCGCTTGTTCCGTGAAGCCTGCTACGTGGACGGCCAGTGGATACAAGCCGCCAGCGCCGCCACCTGCAATGTGGACAATCCCGCTACGGGCGAAATCATCGGCAAAGTGCCCAAGCTGAGTGGCGCCGAAACCCGCCACGCCATCGAAGTCGCCAATAACGCATTTCCGCAGTGGGCGGCCCGCACCGCGAAAGAACGCGCCAACATCCTGCGCAAGTGGTTCGACCTGATGATGGAAAACCAGGAAGACCTCGCGCGCCTGATGACTCTCGAGCAGGGCAAGCCTCTCACCGAATCGCGCGGCGAAGTTGCTTATGCGGCCGCGTTCCTCGAATGGTTTGGCGAAGAAGCCAAGCGCGTTTACGGTGACACAATTCCCGGCCACCAGTCGGACAAGCGCATCGTGGTGCTCAAGCAGCCCATCGGCGTCGTCGCCTGCATCACTCCCTGGAATTTTCCTCTGGCAATGATCACGCGCAAAGCGGGACCCGCGCTCGCCGCCGGATGTACCGTGGTCATCAAACCCGCCGCGCAAACTCCTTTTTCCGCGCTCGCTCTTGCGGAACTCGCCGAGCGCGCCGGTGTACCCAAAGGCGTTCTCAACGTGATCACCGGTCCCGCGCGAGAAATCGGCGCCGAGCTCACTTCGAATTCTATCGTACGCAAACTCTCTTTCACAGGTTCCACCGAAGTCGGCAAAGTCCTCATGGCCCAGTGCGCGGGCACCATCAAAAAGCTGTCGCTCGAACTCGGGGGCAACGCTCCCTTTATCGTCTTTGAAGACGCCGATCTCGATGCTGCCGTTGAAGGCGCCGTCGCCTCCAAGTACCGCAACACCGGCCAAACCTGTGTCTGCACCAATCGCCTGCTCGTGCAGGATTCCGTCTACGGCGCATTCACGGAAAAGCTCATCGCTGCCGTCCATAAACTGAAGCCGGCATCTGGCCTCGAGTCTGGTGCAACGCAAGGTCCGCTGATCGACAACGCCGCCGTAGAAAAAGTCGAAAGTCACATCAAAGACGCTGTTGAAAAAGGAGCCAAGGTCGTCGCAGGCGGGCGTCGCCACTCCCTCGGCGGCCGCTTCTTCGAACCTACGATTCTCGTGAATGCCACCACGCAGATGGCCGTCGCTCGCGAAGAGACCTTCGGCCCGGTTGCCCCGCTTTTCCGCTTTAAAACCGAAGCGGAAGCCATCGCCCTTGCGAACGACACGGAATTTGGTCTCGCCGCTTATTTCTATGGGCGTGACCTGGCTCGTGTCTGGCGCGTTGCCGAAGCACTCGAATACGGCATCGTCGGTATCAATACCGGGATCATCTCCACGGAAGTCGCGCCTTTCGGCGGCGTCAAGGAATCCGGCCTCGGCCGCGAGGGCTCCAAATACGGCCTCGAGGAATTCCTCGAAATCAAATACCTCTGCATCGGCGGCATCAAGTAGTGAGCTTTTTGTGGCACAGGCGCTCCTGCCTGTGCTCCGGTCTTGGGAGCTCCACCTTTGAGCCATTCTCTCCACGGCCAAACGGCCATCGTCACCGGCGCGGGTAGTCCCGCCGGCATCGGCTTCGCCATCGCGAAACATCTTTTTGATCAAGGCGCCATCGTCGCGATCGGCGCCACCTCCGGCCGCATCCGGCAAACCGCGCAACAACTCGACCCCTCCGGCCAGCGTGTCTTCCCGTTTGTCGCCGACCTCACCCTGGAAGTACAGGCGAATAGTGCCGTCGAAGAAATCGTCAAGCATGCCGGCCGCATCGACATTCTCGTCAACAACGCCGGCATGGCGCAGAACGGCAATCAACCGGGGAACACCGCTGTCGAGCACCTCAGCTTCGCGGACTGGCAGCAGCAGATCGCGATGACTCTGAACACCGCCTTCCTTATGACCCGCGCCGTCCTGCCCTTCATGAAAAAGCAAAAATACGGCCGCATCGTCAACGTCACCTCCGTCACCGGCCCGCTCGTCAGCAACGTCGGCTCCGGTGCCTATGGCGCCGCAAAAGGCGCCATGGACGGCCTCATGCGGGCTATCGCCATCGAACACGGCCTCGATGGCATCACCATCAACGGCGTCGCTCCTGGTTGGATTCAAACCGGTTCCTCACGTCCGGAAGAGCTCGCGGCTGCAAGGTGCACGCCGCTCGGCCGCCCTGGCGCGCCAGCCGAAGTCGCCGCCGCTGTCGGGTTCCTCGCTTCCAAGGAAGCCTCCTACATCACGGGCCAGATTCTGGTTGTGGATGGTGGAAATATTCTTCAGGAAATGAAGCGAATGGAAGCGCGTTAGCCAAATCTATCCGCCGTTCTGCGGAGAGGCTTCAATCTGTACAAACTGCCAGCCAAATCGTCCCTTGATGCACAAATGCCCGTGCGTCACCGAATGATCCAGCGGCGAAGTTACTTTCACAATCTTCCCGTCCTGTGCGTGCACCGTCAGGTCGCAGCCTACACCGCAATAAGGACAAATCGTATCCGTCTTCGTCTGCCGCGTTTCGTCCCAGCGGCCATCCTGCCGCATCACAAATTCGCTGCGGAACATCAGCGCGCCCGTCGGGCAAACTCCGATGCAATTTCCGCAATATACGCACGCCGACTCCGGCAATGGAACCTCAAACTCCGTGGAAATATGAGCCCCAAATCCACGCCCCGCCACGCCAATCGCAAACGTGAACTGTGCTTCCACGCCGCACGCCTGCACGCATTTGTAGCAAAGCACGCATTTCGCGTAGTCGCGCACGTACAACTCATTGTCGATTTTCACCGGCTGCGCATGATTGTGCCCTGCGCCGCCAAAGCGTCCAGGTTGCGCCCCATATCGTTCGCAATATTCCTGAAACGCTGGCCACGTGGAAAGATCCACGGAAGAGGCCAGAAACTCCAGCACCATTTTGCGGCTCTGACGCACGCGCTCGGAATCCGTGTGGATCACCATCCCCGCTTCCACCTTGCGCGAACAAGCAGGCACCAGCACGCGCGAGCCTTCCAGTTCCACCACGCACAGCCGGCACACATTCACCGGCGTCAGATTCTCCAGGAAGCAAAGCGTGGGCGTATCAATCCCCAGTTGCCGCGCCGCTTCCAGAATGGTCGACCCTTCGCTGGCAAACACCTTGCGGCCATCCACGGCAATTTCCACCATCCGCACATCAGGTGCCGCGGGAACCTCCGGCAACGGGCCGCGCGGAACCGGAATCAGCGGCGATGGTGCATGCTGCGAATCGCTCATGAAAAGAGCCTCCACCGGTCGATTGCCGAAAGCAGGGCATTCGGCGCCGTTTGCCCCAAGCCGCAGATGGAAGCGTCCCGCATCGCCTGCGCCACTTCCTTCAGCAACGCGATTTCACTCTCGGCCGACCCATTGGCTTTGCCCGAACTAAGCCGCGCCAGAATCTCCTCCTGCCGCATGGTTCCCACGCGGCATGGCACGCATTGCCCGCACGATTCGTGACGGAAAAATCTAGTAATCCGCCCCAGGATCTCTTTTAGGTCCACCGAATCGTCAAACAGCATCACCACGCCCGACCCAAGGCTCGCCCCAATCGCGCGCACGCCTTCGAACGTCAGCGGCGTTTCCAACTCCTTCGGCGAAACAAAGCTTCCCGCCGCGCCACCCAGCAGCACCGCTTGTAATCTTCCCGTGCCGCCCACTCCGCCTGCCAGCTCAATTATTTCCCGCAGGGTAATTCCGAATGGCAACTCATACGTCCCGGGCCGTTTCACATGCCCCGAGAGACAAAACAACCGGTAGCCCGTTGATTGCGGCGTCCCGATCCGCGCATACGCCGCCCCGCCTTGCAGCAGAATCTCCGGAATATTCACCAGCGTTTCCACGTTATTCACAATCGTTGGCCGGCCGAACAATCCGGATTGCGTGGGGAAGGGAGGTTTATTCCTCGGCTCGCCGCGATACCCCTCAATCGAATTGAAAAGCGCGGTCTCTTCGCCGCAAATGTAGGCGCCAGCGCCGCGCCGAATTTCCACATCGAACGAAAATGAAGCGCCCAAAATCCGCTCGCCCAGAAAATGCTGCTCTCGCGCGGTGGCCACGGCCTGCGACATCAACCGGTACGATTCCGGATATTCCCCGCGAATATAGATGTAGCCCTTCCTGGCGCCCACGGCGAATCCCGCGATTGTCAGCCCTTCCAGCACCGCAAACGGATCGCCCTTCATGAAAATGCGGTCCTTGAAGGTGCCCGGCTCGGATTCGTCCGCGTTACATACCACGTAGTGAACCGAATGCGGCGTCCATTGCCGCAGTACCGCTTCCCATTTCTTCCCTGTCGGAAACGCCGCGCCACCGCGCCCCAATAGCCGCGACTCCACCACCTCCTGCGCGACTTTCTCCCGGCCGATCGCCAGCGCTCTCTTCAGTGCCTCGTAGCCGCCGGTCTTCTGAAAGTCCTGCACACTCGCCGGGTCCACATGGCCTACGCGCCGCAGCAAACGAAGTTCCGGCGCGCCGAACTGCGGTAGAAACTCTTGCAGCCGCGGCCGCGACTCTACCGGTACCTCTCCACCTGCCGCAAACTTTTCCAGACTCGCAACGGTTGTTTCCGTTGTCGCCTGTGCCACCATCGCTTCTCTTGGAGATGATCCCGCCGCCCGCAGCAGTGCCACAGGCGCCTGATCGCAAAGCCCCAGGCACGGACTCCGGTGCCACGCGGCTTTGCCTCCCAGACACGCAGCTCCTTCTTTCCCCAGGGACTTTTCCAGGTGCAGGCAAAGCGCATCCGCGCCCCGGGTTTTGCATGCAATGTCGTCGCAAACGTGCAAACTTACTGGCGGGCTCGGCTGCAGCCTTAACAAATCATAAAAACTGGCTACGCCAAACACCTCGGCGGGCGGAATATCCAGGCGCGCCGCAACATAATTCAATCCACCTGGACTCACCCATCCCATGCGCGCCTGTAGCGCCTGCAGCACCGGCAACAACAGGTGCCGTCGGTTCGCTGGCGCAAGTGCCGCATTCTCGCCGTTTAGCCCGTTTGCGGGTGCTGTTGCGTGCCGGGAAAAAGCGGGACCAAGGACACCATCCACCGCTGACTGTTCTTCCGGCGTGGCCCGCTCGCTGGTCAGGTGAATTTCCACTCACTTCTCCTGCACTTTTTCAATCGCGATCGCTGTCGCTTTGAATTCGGAAGTCCCCGATTTCGGGTCTGGTGCTTCGATCGTCAAATCGTTCGTGCGCACCTGCTCCGGAAAGTGCAGCGTCATGAACGCCAATCCCGGCCGCAATCCTTCATCAAAATGCACCGGCGCCTCTACCGTTCCTCTGCGCGAACGAATCCGCACGCGATCTCCTTCGAGCAACGCGTAACGCGAGCCATCTTCCGGCGAAAGGTCCAGTGTCTCTGGCCTCCGCAGCGGCGAAGAGTATTTCCCGCTTTGTGCGCCGGTATTGTAAGAATCCAACCGGCGTCCCGTCGTCAACCGGATCGGAAATTCTGGCGTCAGCTTGTCTACTGGCGGTTCAAATTCCACGCACGAAAATGGCGCGCGCGGCCCCAGCAGCGGTTCCTGCCACAACCGGCTGTGCAGGAACGCTTCGCCGGGATGCGATTCGTCGTAGCACGGCCACTGCATCCCACCCATATCTTCCAGGCGCTGGTAGCTCATCCCCGCGTGCATCGGGCTCAGGCTTCGCAATTCATTCCAGATCGTCTCAGCACAGGGCTCTCCCCAGTTGTGCCCCATCCGCTTCGCCAGTTCATAAAGGATCGCAGTATCGTCCATCGCGCCAACCGGCGGAGCCACCGCCGCCCGCACCCGCTGCACACGCCGTTCGCTGTTGGTCACCGTGCCTTCGCTCTCGCACCACCCGGCCGCCCCCGGCAACACCACATCCGCGATCTGCGCCGTATCCGTATAAAAGAGGTCCTGCACCACCAGGAATTCCAGCCCGCTCATCAATTTCGTCGCCCGCTTTGCATCCGCTTCCGAAGCCACCGGATTTTCACCCAGCACATACAAGCATTTCAGCGTCCCGTGCTCCATCGCTTCGAACATTCCGGTCACATGCAAGCCGCGCTGCGGATCCATCTTCACGCCCCAGGCCTTTTCGAACTTCCCACGAATCTCCGGATTCTCCACGTGCTGGAATCCAGGAAAGCGGTCCGGAATCGCGCCCATATCGCCGCCGCCCTGCACGTTGTTCTGTCCGCGCAACGGATTGATCCCGCTGCCATAGCGGCCTACGTGCCCGGTAAGCAGCGCCAGATTGATCAGCGCCAGCACGTTATCCACAGCGTTGTGGTGCTCGGTGATCCCCAGCGTCCAGCAAAGTTGCGCGCGCTGCGCCTTCGCGTAAGCGTGCGCCGTATCGCGAATCAACGCAGCCGGAACTCCGGTCTCCCGTTCCGCCCGTTCCAGCGTGTACTTCTCCACCGTCTCGCGATACGCTGCAAACCCGCTCGTCGCATGCTCCACGAACTTTTCACACACCAGCCCCGCTTGAATGATCTCGCGCCCCATCGCATTCGCCAGGCTGATGTCGGACCCAACGTCCAGCCCCAGCCATGCATGCGCAAATTGCGCCGAAGAGGTCCTGCGCGGATCGATAACCGCCAACCGCGCTCCGCGCTTCACGGCTTTTAATAAATGGTGAAAAAGGATCGGATGCGTCTCCCGCGCATTCGAACCCCAAAGCAGAATAAAGTCCGTATCTTCCATCTCCTGATACGAACTCGTGGCCCCGCCCGCTCCGAAGACCGTCGCCAGACCGGCGACGCTTGGCGCGTGTCAAGTCCGGTTGCAGCTATCAATGTTGTTGCAGCCTATCACCGCGCGCACAAACTTCTGCGCCGTGTAGTTCAGCTCGTTCGTCGTCTTCGAACAGCTGAACATGCCAAACGACCGCGGCCAGTGCTTCTCGATCTGCTGCCGCAGGCGCGAAGCCACGCAATCCAGCGCTTCTTCCCAGCCGGCCGCGTGGTGCCCGTTTGTCGTTCGAATCAGCGGAGTAGTAAGCCTGCCATTGGAGAACCCTGACATCTCCAGCTCCTTGAACCGTTTCCTTGAAAACCTTGGCCGTGGAAATAGGCCCAGGCTGCCGAAACGCCCGCTCCCTACCCAAAGAGCACACGCATCAGCAAACTGATGTTAGCGGGAATGTGATACGCCGACAACTCGCGCTGTCGCTAAAGAAATATCCGCCGATAAGAATGACCCAGTTCAGCGAAGCGCATTATTCACGATTTGCTGTGCTTCGCCCACGATGGCCTGCAGGTGTTTCTCGCTCTGGAAGCTTTCTGCGTAAATCTTGTAGATATTTTCGGTGCCCGAGGGCCGTGCGGCAAACCATCCGCTTTTCGTCGTCACTTTCAGTCCGCCGATCGGCGCACCGTTCCCCGGCGCCGCGGTCAATTTGCTCACAATCGGCTCGCCCGCCAGATCCGATTCCTTCACATCGCCCGGCGAAAGCTTCTGCAGCTTCGCCTTCTGTTCCGGCGTTGCCGCCGCATCAATCCGTGTGTAATACGGCATGCCAAACTCTTCCACCATCTCCTGGAAATGTACGCCCGGATCCTTGCCGGTCACCGCCGTAATTTCCGCCGCCAGCAGATCCATGATCGGTCCATCCTTGTCGGTAGTCCAAGTCGTCCCGTCGAGCCGCAGGAAACTTGCTCCGGCACTCTCCTCGCCGCCAAAACACCACGAGCCATCGAACAAACCCGGCACGAACCACTTGAATCCCACGGGCACTTCCGAAAACTTTCGTCCGAGCTTTGTCACCACGCGATCAATCAGGCTGCTGCTCACCAGCGTCTTTCCCACAATCAAGCCTTGCGACCACTTCGGCCGGTGCGTCAACAAATACCAGATGGCCACTGCCAGGAAGTGGTTCGGATTCATCAGCCCCACCGACGGCGTCACAATCCCATGCCGGTCCGAATCCGGATCGTTCGCAAACGCAACCTGAAACTGGTCTTTCATCTTTACCAATCCCGCCATTGCATACGGGCTCGAGCAGTCCATGCGAATCACGCCGTCGTGATCCACGGTCATAAACGAAAACGTCGGGTCAATCACCGGATTTACCACCGTGATGTTCAATCCGTAGAGTGAATTGATCGGTTCCCAGTAAGGCCGCGCCGCGCCTCCCAGGGGATCCACGCCCATCTTCAGCGAAGCCCCCCGAATCGCTTCCATATTCACGGTATTTCGCAGATCCTCCACGTAAGGAAGCACAAAATCCCGCTCGTGCGTGGCAGCTGCCTTGATTGCGGAAGAGTAGGGAACACGCTTAACCCCTGCATTGCTTGCGCGCAGCAAATCATTTGCCCGCTTCTGAATCCAGCCCGTTGCGTCCGTGTCCGCCGGTCCACCGTTTGGCGGATTGTATTTGAACCCGCCATCGCGCGGCGGATTGTGCGAAGGCGTAATCACAATTCCGTCCGCAAAATGCTCCTTTCGCCCGCGGTTGTACACCAGGATTTCACGCGAAATTACCGGAGTCGGCGTCACTCCATCCCCGGATTGAATGATGGTCTCCACGCCATTCGCCGCCAGCACTTCCAGCGCCGTGCGCTGTGCCGGACCGGAGATCCCATGCGTGTCCTTGCCCATAAACAGCGGCCCGTCAATGCTTTGCTCCCGCCGGTATTCGCAGATCGCCTGCGTAATGGCCAGAATGTGCGCTTCCGTAAATGTCGAAAGAAATGGCGAGTCGCGGTGTCCGCTCGTGCCAAAGCTGACAAGTTGCGAGGAGTCGTTCACATCCGGCCGCTTCTCGTAATAATCCCGTTCGAGTTTTGCCACATCGATCAGCAATTCTTTGGGTGCCGGCTTGCCCGCCAGCGGTGACACGCCCTCAGTCATGAGATTCTCCGCAATCGTAAATAAAGATGGGATGCACAAAATCGAAACGGACAGATAGAAACATTTTCGCTATCTTCGCCCCGATTGTCGCACGTAGCCTGCGCTCACAGCCAGGAATGAAAGGAGGCGCTTCTTCTTGGCGCTCACGCCGCCGGGCAGGGCGAGGCCTTCCAGATCTCGGCGTTGTACTGGCTGATCGTCCGGTCGCTCGAAAAGCATCCCGAACTCGCAATATTCAGAACAACTTTTTTTGCCCACTCATGTGGATCCGCCCAGAGCTGCGTCAGCCGCGCATCGGCCTCCAGATACGACTTCAAATCCGCCAGATGCATGTAGAAATCCCCGTGCGTCAGCAGCGTGTCCCGGATCGGACCGAAGATTCCGCGCTCATTCCGGCTGAAATAGTCAGAGAAAATCAGATCCAGCGCCGCCCGTGTTTCCGGATCATTCTCGTAATGCCAGTTCGGGTTGTACCAACTCCTGCTCTCCGCCACCTGCTGCGCCGTCAGCCCAAACAGGAAGAAATTCTCCTCGCCTGCCGCTTCGGCCATCTCAATCGTCGCCCCGTCGCGCGTTCCAATGGTCAACGCGCCATTCATCATAAACTTCATGTTGCTGGTGCCGCTGGCTTCATAGCCCGCGGTCGAAATTTGGTTCGATACGTCACTCGCCGGTATCAGGTGCTCCGCCAGCGTCACCCGGTAATCCGGCAGGAACAATACCCGCAGCCGCCCCTTCACAATGGGATCACCGTCAATCGTTCCCGCCAGATTGTTCAAGAACTTGATGATCAGCTTCGCGAGCTGATACGCGGGAGCCGCCTTGCCTGCAAAAAAGAATATGCGCGGCGGCATTTCCAGGTTCGGGTTTTCCCGCAGCCGGTTATAAAGCACGACCACCCGCAGCGCGTTCAGCAGTTGCCGCTTGTATTCATGGATTCGCTTCACCTGCGAATCAAAAATCGCGGAGGGATCCACGGAGAAGCCGTAAACGGTTTTCAGCCAATTGCAGAACTGCGTCTTGCACCCATGTTGCGCGCGTATGACAGCGTCGCGAAATCCCGCATCCTCGACCAATGGCTTCAATCCCGCAAGCTCACTCAGATCCGTGATCCACCCATCCCCAATGGCTCCGCTGATTGCCTGCGCCAGCGGTGGATTGCAAAGCTTCAGCCAGCGCCGCGGCGTAACGCCATTCGTCTTGTTATTGAATCGCTCCGGGAAAATCTCCGCCAGGTCTTTCACGGTCGTCGCTTTCAGCAGCATCGAGTGAATCGCGGCCACCCCGTTTGTGCTGTGCGAACCCACAATCGCCAGATTCGCCATGCGCACTTTGCGTGTTTCGCCTTCCTCAATCAGGCTTACACGCTGCAACAGACCTTCATCGGCATGATGGATGGTTCTCACGTAATCGAGAAAGCGCCGGTTGATCTCGTAAATAATCTCCATCAACCGTGGCGCCACCCTCTCGAACCACTTCAATGGCCATTTCTCCAGCGCTTCCGGCAACAGCGTGTGATTCGTATACGCTAACGTTCTCTGGGTAATGTCCCAGGCCTGGTCCCAGCCCAGGTGCGCTTCATCCAGCAAAATTCGCATCAACTCCGCCACGGCCATCGACGGATGCGTATCGTTTAGTTGAATGGCCACCTTATCCGGAATTGCGTTCCAATCTTCATTCGCGTGGCGGAAGCGCCGCATCAGGTCCGCCAGCGAACACGCCACCAGAAAGTACTCCTGCACGAACCGCAGTGCCTGCCCCATGCTGGTCGAATCGTCGGGATACAGCACCCGCGTGATCGATTCCGCCGCCAGCGTCTCCGCCAGCGCCCCCACGAAATCCCCGCTGCTGAATTCCTGAAAATCAAAATAGTCTGGCGCTGCCGCCGCCCACAGCCGCAGCGTATTTATGTTCTTCCCGCCGTATCCCACCACCGGCCGGTCGTAAGGAATTCCATAGAGAAAGGAATCCTTTTCGGCAATCGTCTTTAATTTGCCGTCCTGCAGCACAAATGCGCAGCTCAGATTCACCTTTACCCGCGCATACGGCCGCGCCACTTCCCACGGGTCCGGATGCCGCAGCCAGTTGTCCGGCACTTCGTGCTGCCACCCGTCCTGAAGGGTCTGCTTGAACATTCCATATTCATAACGCAGCCCGTACCCCATCGCCGGAAGCTGCAGCGTCGCCATCGAATCCAGGAAACACGCCGCAAGCCGCCCGAGGCCCCCGTTGCCCAAGCCTGCGTCCGGCTCTTTTTCCAGCATCGCCGCCCAATCCACGTCCCTTTGCTGGATCACTTCCTGCATCTGCGATTCGAGGATGAAATTCGTCACATTGTTCGCCAGCGACCTCCCGATCAGGAACTCCATCGAAAGGTAGTAAATGCGCTTAGGATTCGCGTTGTGGTACGTCCGGTTCGTCAGCACCCACCGCCGCGAAAGAATCTCTCGCACGGATCGCGCGAAGGCCTCGTAGTGCTCGCGCACATTCGTGACCGCCGGATCCACTCCGTTGTCAAACAACAGATGACGTTGATAAAACTCATGAAGCGTATTGCCCACTTGGGTGGGGGGAATGGTGAACTTTAAGGCGGCTTCGGAGAGAATTTCCGCTTCCGTGGATTTAGAAACGGCTGCTGCGGGGTTCGTGCTCATAAGAAACTCCTTGCTGTCGTGGGGCGGGCGGTTACATGGGTCCCGAGTTCTCCAATTCTTTGGCTGAGGCCTTCAGCCAGGCCACCGGATCGATTCGGCAACCCGTCCGCTATTCTGGCACACTCCGGATTACGACGTGATGAATACCTCCTACCCAAGCCTGCCGCCGCTGTTTCCGTTCGCCACCCCGCGTTTCGTTGTAAGATAAATTCAGCGCAAGGGGCTCGTAGCTCAGCGGTTAGAGCAGCGGACTCATAATCCGTTGGTCCCAGGTTCAAATCCTGGCGGGCCCACCATTTGTTTCCAGTGACTTAACCTCTGCCTCGCCGTGGGTGTCCCGGTTACTTTGCCCGATTCTTTGCCCATGCTCCGGCAAAATGGGTTCATTTGCTTGATCTTCGAAGGTGCTAATCGGCGCCTGCTTCGCCTGCGACCAGGACATTACCTACGATGCGGACGAGCTGGATCGTCGCGTCGTCGCCAAAAACCAAATCCGAACGATCATCCGTATCTTCCGAGATCGCCGTTTCACGGAAATCTTTCCGGGAAGCACGGATGTCCCGAAGACCCTCATCTTCGCCAAAGATGCGTCATCAGTCTATCGCGAGCGCCCTCGCTGCTTCCAGTTCAAGCGCCTCGTACGACGACTTTTCCACCGTGACTCCGACGGCGAAGATCGTCCCGCCATGGAACGTTCCCGGAGTTTTGTACTCACTGCTGACGGCATCGCCGCTGTCGTAGCCGACGCACAGCCCGTCACCGGACAGCGTGAACTTGGCCGGTTGGGTCTTCATCGGCCCTTGAGCGACTACCTTATCGTTGATGTAGAGCTTCATCGTGCCTAGCGACTCATGGTGCGGGCCTGCGCCAGTCCGCGTGAATTCCATGCCCAGTGTGTACTTGCCGGGTTTCAATTCCTCGCTAGAGACAAACCTCTGCTCCGGCTTGATACCGAGGAAGTTATACACGTAGTAGAGCTTGTGGTCTTTGATGAATAGCGTGTGTCCACCGAAACGCGAGCCGTGGGCGAAGATGACGCCACCGGCGTTCGCATCGGTGATCTCGACATTGGCGAGAATTTTGTACGACCGATTGCGCACGTTGACGGCAACGCCTTCCGGAACCGGTGCTAAGCCCGGATAATAGATGTAACGTTCACGCGGCGGCTCTGCGGAGGGGCGCTCGATCCCCAATATTTCTGGCGCAGTGCGGTCATCCACAGGCAATGCCAGATTGATAATGGCTTCTTCAAGCCATGCCTTCTTGAGTTCCTCTACCTTCTCGGGATACTGCTTCGCCAGGTCCGTGGATTCCGAGCGGTCCACATCTACGTGGTAGAGCTCCCACTGGTCCTGATCGAAATGCCCTTTCCCGGTGAACGGGGCGTGCACGCTGGCGGCCAGCCAACCGTCTTCCCACATGCCACGGGTGCCCAGCATGGTGTAGAACTGCCGCTTCTTCTGCGTTGGCGCATCCGGAGTGGCATCGAAGGTGTACTTCATCGAGATGCCGGAGAGCGGGAACTGCTCCACGCCGTGGTAGACCGCAGGCATCTGAATGCCGACCACCTCGAGTATCGTCGGGACGATGTCGACGGAGTGTTGGTACTGGTTGCGGATTTCACCACGAGCCTTAATGCCTTTTGGCCAGGAGATGATGAGCGGACAAGAGGTGCCGCCCGAAAACTGCGAGTAGCGCTTAAACATCTGGAACGGTGTGGAGAAAGCCACCGCCCATCCTGTTGGGAAGTGACTGTAAGTATCTGGACTCCCGAGTTTATCCATCATCTTCATGTTCTCGGCAAGGTCATCTGGGTAGCCATTGAAGAATTTGTTTTCGTTGACGGAACCGTTTGGCGTGCCTTCACCTGAGGTGCCATTGTCAGCCGCGTAGAAAACTAGAGTGTTTTCAAGCTGCCCGGACTGTTGAAGATAATCGATCACGCGGCCGATCTGGACGTCTGTGTATTCCGAGAAACCAGCCCAGACCTCGGCCATGTGTGAGAACAACTTCTTCTCGTCCGGGCTCAGCGTGTTCCACGGGCGGACGTAGTCGGCCGGGTTAGCCATCTCTTTAGGCAGAGGGTTGATCGGTGTGAGCTTCGTACCCGCCGGCAGGACGCCCTTCTCAATCATGCGCGCCAGTACCCAACTGCGGTATGCGTCGTAGCCATCGTCGAATTTGCCCTTGTACTTGTCGATGTATTCCTGCGGCGCGTGGTGTGGGGCATGATTGGCCCCGGGATTGTAAAACATGAACCATGGTTTTGACGGACTGGTTGCCTGCTGGTTCCGGATCATCTTGATTGCCTGATCAGCCAGATCCTTGGACAGGTGGTAGCCTTGTTCTGGTGTGGCTGGAGGCTCGATGAAGTGGTTGTCCTCGACGAGATCCGGATACCACTGGTTAGTCTCGCCACCGATAAACCCGTAGTAACGTTCAAAGCCCTGGCCGAGTGGCCAACTCTTGCGGTCGCCGCCCTCGGCGACATCGGGCTCGGGAACATTATGGTTTTTGCCCAGCCAAAAGGTGCTGTAGCCGTTGTCCTGAAGAATCTGTGCGACCGTGGCGGCTTGCGGCGGGATACGGCCGGCCCAGCCGGGAAACCCATTGGAGCCTTCCGTGATTGCTGCCATGCCGTTCAGAGTGTGGTTGCGTCCCGTCAGGAGCGTGGACCGGGTCGGCGAACACAGCGCCGCCGTATGCCACTGCGTGTACATCAGGCCCTGATCCGCCAGCCGTTGCAGCGTTGGCATGTTCACCCGCCCGCCATAAGGTGACCATGCGGAAAGCCCAGTATCGTCGTACAGGATGAACAGGATGTTCGGCGCTCCGGCGGGCGCCTTCTTCGGGGTGAACGGCCCCCAGTCGGCCTTGGAATCGCGAATATCGAGCTTGATGACGCCCTTGAAGTCTTTGTAGGGCCCGACGGCTTGCGTGCTGGGTTGCTGTTCCGTTTGGGCCGGCGCGGGTGACTGTGCGAGCGTCGCGCTCCCCGACGCCAACAGCCAGAGCGAAACTAACCACGGGGTTTTTCTCTGCTTCAACATTGCTTTACTCCTTAACCGGCTGAACAAGATAGCTACTAAGAGACCGACAAAATCTGGCGTCGCCACCAACAACGGCTACATGGATTTCGGGTGACGTTGCCTATCTGAATTCAATGAGAACTCTAGTACTGGCGAGAGTATGCGCCTACTGCCCTTTAGGGAAGGTTCGGGCTTTACGAAAAGCCGCAGCGAGTCTCAAGTGGCTGGATCGAGAACCAGAACGTCAGCGATTACGAGTGGGAAATCCCCATCTCGCACTCTAAACTAAAGATGTTGACTGTGGTTCATTCCCAAGGTGAGTCCTGGACTTGCTTAGAAATGCAAAGGGTTTTCAGGCTCGCGCAAGCGTAAAAAGTGTCCAGAACACTTTGCCCGCTTCTTTGCACGCCCTCCATGAGAAACTATCGCAGATCATAGTACTCAAACCCGACCTTTTGTGGCTTCACGGCGTCGTAGAAATCGCCTGTTCAGACGCGGGAAATTGAATAAGACGGGGCAACACAAACCGCATGCGTTCTTCCACGATAGACCGCTCCTTCCATGGCATGGACACCTCCTCGCTGGATTAATCCAGCCAGGAGGTGTAAACCATGTCTCCGGAACGTTTTGTATAGGAATGATCCGAACGCTCATCCAGTGCCCTGGCCTCCGGTGTTGTCGGCGAGGATCCGCTCCAACTGGAACACTCACCCCAGCCGATCCGAAATTCCTTCGAATTTCGCTTCATTTCTTTTACTTTCGTTTTCCTCCGTTTCGTTCTACACTCTCGCTGGTCCGGTCTCTCCCGGACTTGCCCTGATTTCCAGGAGTTTCCGATGACGGCTTCCGCGCATGCTCGCAACACCCGCTTCTCCGGGTTGGCGATTTTGACGGCTCTTTCGGTCATGGCCGCCAAGCCCGCTCGCGGGCAAGACATCCAGTATCGTGAGGACCCCAACTCCTCCAAGAACATGACTCTCCTCCTCAAGGACTGGGATCCCAAGCCCATGGTCCATCTCCCGGCTCATGAGGTCACCCGTGCCAAGTTTTACGTGATCGATGTCCACAACCACGTCAACGATCCCGGGGGCGTCCACGGCGAAGAGATTCCGCCCGCACAAGTGGTCAAGGATATGGACGCCGCCAACGTGCGCAAAATCGTCATTCTGACCGGCATGTGGGGAGACAAGCTGCAGGGCGTTCTCGACAAAATGGTCAAACCGTATCCCGACCGCTTTATCGTCTTCGCCCAGATGGACTGGAGCAAAATCGACGATCCCAACTTCAGTCAGGAAATGGTCGCGCAGCTTGATGACGCTGTGAAGCGCGGTGCCCGCGGCCTGAAAATCCTGAAGGACTGGGGCCTTGGCGTCCGCGATAAAAGCGGCAAGCTGGTCCCCATTGACGATCCCCGCATGGACCCCGTTTGGGAAGAGTGCGGCCGCCTCGGCATTCCTGTGGCTATCCACTCCACGGACCCCGAAGCTTTTTTCACTCCCACTGACGCTCATAACGAACGCTACGAAGAACTGATGCACAACCCCACCTGGAGCTTCTACGATCACGGCTTTCCAGACAAGTTCGCGCTGCTCGAGCAGCGCAACCACGTTTTCGCTAAGCACCCGCACACCACGTTCATCGCCCTCCACGTCGCCAACTGGCCGGAAAATCTCGACGCCGTTTCCGGCTGGCTCCGCAAATATCCGAACATGTACGTCGAATTCGGCGCCCGCGAAGCAGAACTCGGCCGCCAGCCGCGGCGCTCTGCCCAGTTTTTCACCGAATTCCAGGACCGCGTTCTTTTCGGCACCGATTCCGAGCCGGAACCTCCCATGTATGCCAACTATTTTCGCTGGCTGGAAACCTCCGACGAGTATTTCCCCTACTGGGGCTATCCCGGCCAGGGCCGCTGGATGATTTACGGAATGGCCCTGCCTGATTCCATCCTCGAAAAGGTCTACCACGCCAACGCCGAAAAGATTTTTTCCCTATACCGAGGAGCTAATTAATGAGTCCTGCCCGTCGAACAATCTCTTACTCAATCTTCTTCTCGGTCGCTCTTCTATTGCTCGCTTTGGTCGCCTGCGAGAAGAAGGAAACAATTCCGCCTCAGCCAGTCTCCTCGATTGCCGTGCAGACCCAACCCGATGGCGTCCACCTGCTTACTTCGCAAGCCGAATTTATCCTTACGTCCTCCGGTGCCGTACTTGCCCGACAAAAGAACGGATCGCAATGGCTCTCGCTGGACGAAGCAGGCGCCGATTCCGCGATCAGCATCTTCACCAATAAGCAGCCGATCGCTGATCTCGTTCGTGACCTTTCTCACGCACAGATCGAGCCCGCCAACGGCAAACTCGGTGCCCTTGGAAAGCGTGTTGTCGTTCAGGGACACAGTGCCGGCAGCGGCCTCGATGAACTTCTCACCCTCGAGGTTTACGACGATTTCCCCTCGCTGGCCCTTCTCTCCACAACCTATAAGAACTCCAGCCAGAAAGACGTGCCGCTGGACTCCGTCGGCTTGCAGGCACATTCGTTGAATGCCTCTCTTGCCGACTCATCCATAAAACCACACGAAATGTGGGCCTTCTTCGGCTCCAGCTTGAAATGGGGCAAGGACGACGTACTTCCCATACCCGCAAGCTTCTCTCAGGAAAATCCTTTTGGCGCGCCCGTGGAAACCCACGACGATCTCGGCCGCGTTGGGGGCGGCGTTCCCGTTGTCGCTTTCTGGACGCGCAACACCGGCATCGCCATCGGCCATCTCGAAACCCTCCCGCTGACGATCTCCATTCCCGTTCACACCGCTTCCGACGGCAAGGTACACGCCGAAGTACAAGTCCCTGCCGGCACAATCCTTAAACCCGGCGACTCTTTCTCCACTCCCAGAACATTCGTCACTGTCTTTCGCGGTGACTACTACGAACCCCTCAGCACCTGGTCCGCCGCTGTCGAACGCGAGGGTTTGTCACGTCCCAAGAACAACGACGAAAACTATGCGGTCAGCTGGTGCGGATGGGGCTACGAATCCAACGTAACTCCCAAACAGATGCTGGACACCGTCCCGGAACTCAAGAAGCTTGGCATCCACTGGGCCACGCTGGACGATCGCTGGTTCAACAATTACGGCGACTGGCAGCCTCGCAAAGACACCTTTCCCGGCAATTCCATCCAGGACATGGTCAAGGACTTTCACAAGCAAGGCGTCAAAGTCCAGATCTGGTGGCTTCCAATCGCCGTCGAAGACGGAAAGTTCAGCTATGGCGACCACAAATACGTCGTCTCCGACGTGGTCAAGCAGCATCCCGATTGGCTGATTCTCGACGAAAAAGGCCAGCCCGCGCGTATGACCCGCAATCTCGCCGCGCTTTGCCCCGCCGTTCCCGAAGTCCGCGAATACTATAAGAGCGTCACCGAGCGCTTCATCCGCGATTGGGACTTCGACGGCCACAAGCTCGACAACATTTACGCCACTCCCCGCTGCTACAACCCGAAGCATCACCACAAATCGCCGCTCGATTCCGTTTACGCCATGGGCGACGTCTACAAGACCATTTTCGAAACCACGCGCGCCCTCAAGCCGGACAGCGTCACGCAAAGCTGCCCTTGCGGCACTCCACCAAGCCTCGCCTGGCTCCGCTACATGGACCAGGCGGTCACCGCGGATCCCGTCGGCTCAGTCCAGGTCCGCCGGCGCATCAAAATGTACAAAGCGCTGCTCGGCCCCAATGCCGCGATCTATGGCGACCACGTCGAACTCACCCGCATCGCGGGCGCGAGCACCGATAACGAACAGGACATCGGCGACGATTTCGCCTCCACGCTTGGCGCCGGTGGTGTCCTGGGCACCAAATTCACCTGGCCCGACTACGGCCCGAAGCTCAAAAATGTCTATTTGAACTCAACGAAAGAAGAGCACTGGAAGAAGTGGATCGCGCTTTATAACGAAAAGATGCTCTCCAAGGGAAATTTCTTGGATCTCTACGTCTATGGGTACGACGTCCCGGAAGCCTACGCCATCGAGAAAGATCACTCGATGTACTACGCCTTTTATGCTCCTTCCTACAGTGATAAAGCGGGAGATTCGGGGCACTGGAGCGGTCAGGTGGAACTCCGCGGCCTCGGCGCTGGAGCCTATCACGTAGTCGACTATGTGAATGGGAAGGACTACGGCACGGTCACCGGACCTACCGCCAAACTCGCCGTCGATTTTTCAGGAAGCCTTTTGCTCCAGGCCATGCCATCCGGTAGTTCGCATTAAGCTCGGACTGAAAGAAAAAGCTACCGCCGGATACTCACTGTGCCAAAAAAGCTTTTCGGTGTTCCGCGTCTCGGAAGGCTTCTGTTCCCCCGCTGCGGGTCGTCGAAAGCGCCCCGGCCAGATTCCCGAATCTCAGGCACTCCTCAATCTTGGCCCGGTGAATGAACTGGTGCAGAAACCCTGCATCAAAACTGTCGCCCGCCCCAATCGTATCCGTCACCTCAATGTGCGGCGCTTGCGCCTGAAACAATTCGCTGCCTCGCTTCGCCACCACTCCTTTTTCCCCGCACTTCATCACCACCAGTGGCACCCTCTGCGATAAAAAGTCCAACGCCGCTTTCGAATCCTCTGTGCCCGCCAGCCGGCACGCCTCCCGTTCATTCGGCAGCAGCACATCCACCCAAGGCAGCACTTCCAGCACATCCCGTTCCCAGCGATCCTCTGGATCGTCATTCGTATCCAGCGAAGTCGCCAGCCCCGCTTCTTTTGCCAGGCGAAACAATTCCGCCACCCGCTGCCGCAATCCCGTCTGGAGGAAGTAGGACGAAAGATGAAAGTGCCGCGCGCGCTTGATTTTGTCCAAGTCCAGGTCTTCGAAGCGCATCTCCGCCATCACGCCAGGGTACGTCAGGATGTAGCGCTTCTCCGGCTGAGGCAGAATCGCCGTCAATCCCGTCTGTTTTCCACGGAAGCGTTTTACGGCGGATACATCCACTCCTGCTTCAGAGAGCCGCGCCAGGCACATCTCGCCCAACCCGTCTTCTCCAATCGCCGAATGGAATCCCACGCGGCTTCCCAGCAACGCCAGATTATGCGCAAAAATTGCCGAGGAACTCCCCAGCGTCACGCTCATTCCGGAAGCCAGATACTCGCGGTCCAGTTCGAACCGCTCCGGCAGGCCATAAAGGACCAGGTCGAGATTCAGTTCCCCGACAACGCTGACGTCAACGCTAACTTCATTTGCCATTTCCGCCGCTCCGCCGTCAATCCAGAATTACTACGCGCGTCAGGTTCCGCGGCTCATCGGGATTGAACCCTTTTTTCACGCCGGTGTGATATCCCAAAAGCTGCGTGGGCACCACAAATGGAGCCAGCAACGAGATCTCCGGCGCGCCTGAATTCAATTCCAGCACAAGGTCCGCGGACTTTCGTACGGCTTCACTGGCGCGGTCGCAGATTGCGACCACCGTTCCGCCCAACTCTTTCATCTCCGAAAGCACTTCGCTCTCCGCAGCCATCCCAGCTTCGCTCAAGAGAAACGTCAGGCAGGTCTCCGGCGCCACAATCGATTTCGGCCCGTGCCGGAACTCCAGCGCATGATAAGCCTGTGCGTAGGAAACCGACATTTCGGTAACCTTCAGCGATCCCTCGCGCGCAATCGCAAAAAACGGGCCTTGTGCCAGGTAAACGTAATCCGTGAAACTCCGTCCCGCTACAAACGCTTCGATCTTTTCATTCCACTCCTCGATCCGCCCGGCCAGGCGTTCCGCAACGCTTTGCATGGCAGCAATAATCTTCCCGTTTTCTGCGATCTCCGCCGCCAGCCGAATGATCGTCAGCAGCATGGTGCTGAACGATCTGGTCATCACCATGCTCTTCTCATCCGCCTTTGCCACGGCGATCGTCACGTCGCACACCTTCGTCAGTGCCGAATCTGGCACGCACGTTATTCCTAGAGTTGGCACGTGAAATTGTTTGCGCAGCGCTTCAGCGGCTCGCACGGCTTCCGAAGTCGTGCCGGATCGCGAAAAAACCACCGCTTGTAGCCCTGGCTCACTAACCTGTGCGACATGCGGAAACAAAAGGATCTCCGAGCACGGTACGGCGCGCGCCGGCTGTCCCGTCAACACTGTCCAACTCGCCGCCGCGGCTTCTGCCAGATAAAAGCTTGTCCCGCATCCTGTAAACAGCCACGCTTTTCTTCCACGTGCCTGCTCCTTGGCGGCCTGAAGGTTGGCGTCCCTGCTCAAATCTTGCAGGCTCGCTAACCACACCTCCGGCTGCGACATGATTTCTCTTAGTGTGTGTGATCCTCGAAGGGACGACGTTGCACCCGACATAGCACCTTCCTCGACGGAGCGAATCCTCTCGACCTGGATTTACGCTCGAACTAATTTCCTTGCCGCATCCGGCCGCACGCGCTGGCATAAACTTCCAGCACTTCGCGAGCTTTGCTGCGGATCAACTCTTTGGCAGAAAGACTCAAGCAGCCATCTCGCACCATTTCGCTCTGTTTCGGCAGAAATTGACTTAACACCGAATTCGGGGGTGGGCTTGCCTCCAAATTTGCCGCCAGGCGCTCCAGTGCCTCAGCTACGCGTGGCACGGGCCAGTAATACCGAGAGCGATCGCTGTAACTATACTTGCGCGCCAGGCGCAGCGCCGTTTCATCGCCGTGATAGTAGTCTTTCCAGAAAACCGGATTTCCCACCATCGCCAGGTCCAGCTCTTCGCGCACCTTGGATAGCTTTGCGCCGTCGCGATTCCCGAGCCATTCCTCTTCCAGCGCTGCCAGGGCGAACACCGCTTCTCGAAACGCGAACGTGAGCCACGGGCCCACCTTCAAAATCGCAAAGTGATCCTGGACCATCTGCTCCAGCGCCGCCGCCGGTTGGTAGTCCGTGGAATGCGCTTCATAAACTCCATGCCAATGTTTCAGGGCGAAACTCGAAAGCGCTTCGGCTTTTTCCCGGTCGTAGGCAAATATTGTGGCGTCCCCAAATTCCACTCCCGGCTGTACCACCACGGCAATCACCCGTTCCCACGCTTTTTCCAACCCACGCGATACGAACGCGCGCTTTGCCACCTCGAGTGTCTTTCGCAAAGCGTCTGTCCGTGTAACCTCCGGCGCCTTACCGTCCGCCAATTCGCCGCCGGGGATCGGCACTTCCGTGCCGATCACGTAAAGAGGTGAGGGAGCCTCTTCGCCCAGTTCTTTGCTGGCTTCCTCTGCTGCGGCGCACAATTCTGCCGCACGCGCGCTCACTGTCTCATCGTCCAGAGCATGGTGCCGGCCTCCTGTATCGTCGGCACAGCGCATACTCGTATCCAGATGGATCTTTGTGTATCCCGCAAGCACCGAATCGCGCACCAGGGTCCGCGCTTTTTCCATGGCTGCCTTCGCCGGTTCCCTGCGCCATACGTGCGGACCCAGATGGTCGCCCCCCAGGATGATCTGTTCGAAAGGAAGGTCCCTTTCCGCTGCCAGTTGTTCGATGAACCGCGCAAAATCCGCCGGCGTCTGGCCCGTGTAGCCTCCAAACTGATTCACCTGGTTGGAAGTGGATTCAATCAAAAGCAGGCTGCCATCCTGTTTTGCCTGCTCGATTCCGGCCTCCAGCACGTACCGGTTTGCGGAGCATATGGAGTAAATTCCGACGGGCTTTCCGCTGCGGTGCGTTTGCAAAAGGGCAGCTAGGCCTTCCGTGGAGCCATTCGCGCGGATGGAGTGGTTTCGCCCCATTTCAGCCATTCAACTCCGTGATCCTGGAAATTCCCCGCGACATCAATAGCACGGCCGCGCGACTCCCAGATGACGGTTCACATTCTCGATGTTGCGCACGCCTTCTTCGCTCAGCCAATTTTCCAACGCTGTGGCGCCGCTCTTCACAAAAATCGGCACGCCATCCTGCCAGGTCGCCCGTCCGCAAAGCACCCCGGAAAACTTAGACCCAGCTTCCGCCGCCAGATTCAGCGCATCCACAAACATCTCGTTGCTGACACCTTCCGACAAATAAATAAAAGGCAGCGTCGCCGCCTCGGAAGCGCGCCGGAAAAGCTTTACCGCCTCTTCGCGGGTATAAAGCCCCTGCCCTCGGGGCAGCGTCGCCGACTCCACAAACTTCATGTTCACCGGCACGCCCATCTTCAGCACATCCACGCCATACTCCGGCTTGCAGAACTCCTCCACGGACCGTGTCACCACTTCCGGCCTCACCTTCGCAAATTCCGCGCTCTTCTCATCCATGTCGTCCCGGTAACTCACGATTTCCAGAAAAAAGGGAACATCCGCCGCGCTGCATTCTACGCCAACGCGTTTCACCCAGCGTTGTTTGTGCGCATTGATCGCCTCACCGCTGAATGGCGAGTAATAGAGCAGCACCTTCACTGCATCGGCTCCGTCTTCCTTCAAGCTTTGTACTGTCTTCCCCTCAATCGTCCGCGGCAGCCGCCCGGGCACCCGCTTGTCATATCCGCTCACTTCATAGGCCAGCAGCAGTCCCGCGTCCGAGTCGCGCGCTCTTGCTGCCGGCAAGCCGTACTCCGGATCCAGCAGAATCGCGCTTGCATGTGGCGTCAGAATCTTGCTTACCTTCTCCTTGAATTGCACCAGCCATTCCGTGGGCACTTCTTCCGCCGCCCATCCGCTGGCGGCTGCGAACAACTTCCGCAACGCGCTCCGTTGATCGATCGCCAGCGCCGCGATTACCCCACTTTTATCCGCCAGCGCCTCCAATCCTTTTCGTTTCCCGGTTTTCATCCTGTTTTCGATGTCGCTCAGTTCTTCGAGATCCAGACCACCGCGCCGCGTTCCACGGCAGGCAGCGTAAATTCCATGCGCTCTCCCATCCGCTTGCCCTGGACCACTTGCTTCTCTCCCAAAAACGGCAAAAACACAAGTGTTTGTCCCATGCTGGCCGGAACCGAAACCCGCACTCCGCTAGCCGGCGTGGGCACAGCCACTTTGCTCGGTACCAGCCCGCCGAAATTCGCCAGGAAAAGATGCGGCGTTCCATCAACTTCTGCCTGATTGGCCACCAGCGTTGCGGGTGCCTCGACGTTGATCACGCTCTTCACCCTTGCCGCTTCCAGAAAGTCCTTCGGCATCGTCGCCGGAGCGGACGAAAACTCCTTCTCCAAGGCTTCGAAGTACGCTCTCCCGGGGTCCATGTCGAAAACTCGCACATTTCCTGAAGTGGCGATGCCCGTCGCATTCTGCCCCGTGATCACTAACCTTCCGCCGCGCGTAACGAATTCCCGCAAACTCTGCTTCTCGTTTTCATCCAGCGTGCCCGCGCTTGGCAAAATCAGCGCTTCGCCACGAAAATCGCGCAACGTCCTCGGTGTCACCACCGCAAACTCCCGGTGCGCCTGCAACAGCATCACCAGCGTCCCGCGGTACGCCGGCAGAAACTCCGCTGGCGCATAATCCCGGCTCTTCGGCGAAAAATAGACGCCCACGGGTTGCATCGGCTTCCTCACGCCATAGAGCGATTTCTCGTTCTTCCGAATCCATTCGAGAATCTCTCGCCGCGTCGCCGGATCGTTGCTCCCCGCCATTGAATGCCCCGGTGCATCCCAGAAATTCGCCCCCGCCATCACTTCGGACATGGCCAGGTTCTTCATCGCTTCCCGCTTGTCCACTCCCTTGTCTCCGTCCCAGGAGTAGTTCAGCATCCACGTCGCCTTTCCCTGCGCAAAGGCTCGGAACGACAGCATGCCCGCCTGATACAAAAGCCAATCGAGTTGCGTTCGCGATGCCGCCATGTGTTCGCCGCTTCCGAACTCATACTCGTGCGCGATCGCATCAACCACGCCATACATCTGATATACATCCGCGCCCACCACCACGGCTTCCTGCTCGATCCCCGGATAAATCTCCGGAATCACCTTGATTTCCGGATTCACGCTGCGCGCTTGTTCGCGAATCTCTTTCACAAACTCCGTCATCGTCTCAATCCGGAAATCCACCCACTTTCGGAAATTGGCGTCGTTGAAATCCCCCAGCTTCAGGTCTTTCCGCGCATCGAGTCCCGTTTTCTCGCGAAATGCCGCCACCGTTCCATCGTCAAAGCTTGCCCAGGTTTTCTCCCAGCCATCGAAGTGCGTCATCCAGTACGGAATATCCACGTAAATGCCGTCGATCCCCGTTGCTGCGATCTGCCGCACCCGCTCCATGTAAATCTTCCGCCACTCTTTCGCATAGGGACTGATCCATACATCCTCATCGCCCGGGCTGATCCAGAATGCCGCTCCCGAAGTAAACACCGCCGGCTCCCCGCTCAGTTTCCTCTGCAGCCAATCCGGATGGTCCTTCACCACTGAATGTGCCGAATGGTCCGCATTCGCGGTAATGCACTCGGTGCCCGCAATGTAGACAAATGCGCGGTTCTTCACCTTATGCGCCGCTTCCGCCACCGCTCGAATCGCCTTCAGTTTTTCTTCCGGGTTTAGGAAGCTCTCGTAGCGCCCCGGAATGTCGTTGTCCACTTCAATCCCGAACACCCCGTCGCGTTCCGCATCCCGCACAATCTTTTCCGCATTGTCAGACTTCAGCCCATACGCTCCGATGCGCACATAGTTCGTCCAATCCTGCTCCTGAGCGGACACAAGAGAAACGCTTGCTGCACCCAGAACCGCGCACAGACACAACACCCCGCTCCATACTGTTCGCATCGCTGTCCTCTAGAATTGGAATCGAACGCCAAACTGTGTGTGCCGCGGCGAATTAGCCGTGCCCGTCACCGTCCCGAATCCGGCACTGTCCACGCTCGTGTTCGGTGCTCCGAATCGCGGCGTGTTCGTGAAGTTGAAGAATTCCCCGCGCAACTGCAAAGTCATCCCCTCACGAATCGTAAATTCCTTCGTGAACGAAAGGTCCATATTATGCACGCCGTCTGTTCGCAACGTTGGAATGTAGCGGGACGCATTGCCTGGAGTTTCGTCCCCTGGGAATTGAAAGCAGGAGTTGTTGAAAACCGAGGAATTCCCGATCCCGCTCAGTCCGTTGGCCGCTGCCTGGTGATAGCTGATCCCGCTTCCTAGCTGGTATGGATTGCAAACAATGTTCGGCCGCTGATTGCCATCGATCAAAAGCCCCTCTGACGTGCTGAAAGCCAGCGGTTGACCGGTCTGGCGGGTAATCAAAGTCGACACCTCCCAGCCGCCGATAACCCCGTCCAGAATGGGATTCATGTCCCGCCCGATCCAGCGCCCCTTCCCCACGGGAAGATCCACGATCACAGCCAGCACGAACCGGTTGGTCGCGTCATTCGCGCTGATGGCATGTTCCAGTTTCAAGCGGTCCAATTGCTGCACGTTTCCTGCGTTCAGCGAGCCCACGAACGCGTTGAATCCCGCCGAGGAATCGTCCGTCGCTTTCGAAAGAGTGTAGTTGCCTTCAAAACTTACATAGTGGTTCGCCCGCTTTTGGAAACGCAATTCCATCGCGTTATAAAATGCGTTTGCTCCCAGGTTGGGCAACCCTGTGAAAGACCCGTTAAATTGCGGATAGGGCCGCAGCAGGTTTACCAGCGGAATCTGGGCCTGGTTATACAGCGAGGAAGGGGAATTGAATATCGGTGCCGGCTGCCCTGGAACTTGCGTAAACAGCGATTGGAACGGATTGTTTACAAGCCCGTTCAGGTAGTTGGTGACGCACTGATCCACGTCGCAACTGGGATCCAATGCCCGCTGTTGCGCCGATATTGCCGCCAGCACGTCTGACGACAGGAAGTTCCGGTTCCGGGTTGTGGTGATATTGTCGCCACCCCAAGGCAGATGCGTGCTCCTGCTCGCAGAATAGTCGATCCCAAACGTTATCTCCCACGGCAAAAGCCGCTGTAGGCCGATATTCCATTGGTAGATTTCCGCGTTCCGCGCTGTCGCCGTCCCCAGATTGTTGCTGTTCGAAAATCCCCAATCCGGATTTGGCCCGTACGTTTTCCCCTGCTGAACGGGCAATCCATTCGGGAGCGGATTCTCCAGGGTTGCGAACCTCGTATTGAAATTGTCCTGCGTAAAGAAAATGTTTCCGGCAGCGCTGAATGCCGTCCCCGTGTACTGAAAATTGGTTGCCGGGTTGAGTCCGTAATAGAGGCCCGCTCCTCCACGAATCACCGTTTTCTGATCAAACGAATAGGCGAAGCCGAAGCGCGGCGCCACGTTATTCCGGTCCACCGGCAAATGGCGCCCCAAGCCGCCTTGCCCGACGAACAGTGTTGTCCCGGTGAGTTGCGTCGGCGTTAAGGTGTTTGGATCCAGCGCCGAGGGAAGCGGCACGCTGATTCCGGTGTTCCCCGTAAAATCGCTGTACTGCTGATGATCGAACCGCTCCGTATAAGGCGTGCTCCATTCATACCGAAGGCCCAGGTTCAGCGTGAGCTTCGTCGTAACCTTGAAATCATCCTGGATATAAAAACCCGTTTCCCACGATTTGTCGGCCACGCTTGGCTGAATGATGATCGAGCTCCCTGGGTCGCCGTACCCCAGCAGTAGGGAAGCGAAGGAGTTCCCCGATAGCGGATCCGACGAGGAAGGTGATAGCGCGGTAACGGTTCTCGGAAAATAAAACAATCCCGTGGGATTGTTTGGCTGGTCGAAATTGTTGAAAAACTGGCGTTGTTCGAATCCCGTCTTGAGCGTGTGGCGCCCGCGCACCCAGGAAATCGCCGACGAGTACGAAAATAGTGTGTGCGCGAACTTGACGTCCGTGCAGCACTGGTTGAAAAGCGACAATTGGTTGAGCGGATCTCCGTAGTCCATCTGTATCGTCGGCATCCGGTCCAGACCGTTGGCTTGCTGCAGGATCGACGGCAATCCCACCGACGACAAGGTCGGCCCCAGGGAATGCCCGGGCGAACTCACTCGATCCAGCGCAAACCGGCTGGTCCACAGCATAGTCGGGGTCAACGTGTAGTTGAACTCCAAACCTGCGTTGTGCACCACCGTGTCGCCTGCAAGTCCGTCATTAATTGTGTTGCCTGCGGCATCCGTTCCATCCGCCAGGAAAAACGGCGTCGAAAAGTCGCTATACAAGTGGCTGTATCGCCCCGAAAGATGCATCTTGTCGTTGAAGTGATGGTCCACTTTCACGTCAAACTGATAGCCGGAACTTGACGCCACCGTTGACTGCCGGTAATTGAAATCGGAATTTCCTTGCACGTTCGGCATCGGGTACAGATTGATGATCTTCTGTCCGATGGCATCGATTTGCGAAGTTGGGATCACGTTCGCCACACCCGCCAGCGAGTTTCCGCTGGCGCTAACGTTCGTGCTGTCTCCAACGAACTGCTGTCTCTGCTGGCAAGGGCCTCCAGGCGTCGGCGAAGGAATCAGGCAGGCGCTCGGGTTATAGATGCTTGTGCTGTCCGCGGAAAAATTTCCAAGCCGCTCGTCGGCCGTCGGCACATTCCCCGAAAAATTCACCGCACTGTTGTCCCGCACCTTTTCAAAGTCTACAAGAAAGAAAGTCTTGTCTTTCCTTATTGGCCCACCCAGATAAAATCCATATTGATCGCGGAGGTGATCCGGCTTGGGGATGCCGGTTGCGTTGTTGAAAAAGTCGTTGGCATCCAGCGCCGAGCGCTGCCCATACCACCAGCCGCTCCCATGAAACTGATTTCCGCCTTCCTTCAGTACCAGGTTCACAACCGTCCCGCCATTATTTCCGTACTCCGCGGAAAAGCTGTTGTTCTCCACCTTGAATTCCTGAACGATTTCCACCGACGGCTGGTAATAGACGTTTGTCGTCCCGCCCTCGCCCTGCTCCGGTGCGCTCGTCAGCGCTCCGTCCATGCGAATCTCTGCTGTGGCATTTCGCTGTCCGTTCGAAACAAAGTTGGTCCCCGCCGGATAAGAATCCTGTATCCCGGAACCGGCCGCTTCCGTCACGCCCGCGGAAAGAAAAACCAGTCCGAAGAAGCTCCGGTCCGGCAACGGGATGTCACGCACATATTCGTTGGTGATGTCGGTTCCCAGCGTGGCGCTCCCGGTATCCAATAGTGGCGCCTGCTCTGTCACCGTGACCGTTTCGGATACCACGCCTGGTGAGACGACAAAGTCAATCGAAGCCTGCTGGTTTACCGCCAGTACCACGTCCTTCCGTTGCTGTGCCCCAAAATTCGGTGCTTCCACTCGAATCGTGTAGGTCGCAGGGCGGATTCCCGTGAACACATAAATCCCGTGCTCGTCGGTCTGCACGGTTGACGCCGCGTTTGTCGCTTGATCCGTCAAAGTCACCTTGGCGTTCTGCACTACGGCATCCGACGAATCCTTAACTACTCCCGTCAGTTGTGCGGTGTAAGTGGATTGCGCCAAAAGCGCTCCAGGCAGGCCTAACAAAATCATCAGACAACAGAGGAACAATATGAACCGGCGATGCGACAAAAACATGGATACCTCCGAGGACAAGGCGCGTTCCAACCCCCCGGATCGGAACTTACGCTTTCTTTCGTATGTCTTCTTTTACTTTCTATTTGCAGGGATGTCAAGCGGAGAGAGTTCTCAGGAAGGCCCGGCCCATCATCGGTTTCTCAGACCAGCGTGACTTCGACTTCCATCTCCCGCAGCGCCTTCAGGTCGTGTTTCGGTATACCCCGATCCGTAATCGTTTCGTGCACCGACGCCACCCCCATGATCAGCGACAAGCTTCGCTTCCCGAATTTCGATGAATCGCATACCACCACCGTTCGCCGCGCCGATTCCGACATCGCCCGGTTCACCCGCGCCTCCAGTTGGTTCGGCGTCGTCAACCCGTAATGCACGTCGAAACCGTCCACGGCCAGAAAGAGCAGGTCCGCGCTCAGTTTCCGCAGCGATTCCTCGGCCAGCGGACCAACCAGCGAAAAGGAATTTTTCCGCAATGATCCGCCCGTCAACACCACTTCAACCTCGCTGTCGGCAAGCTCCGCCGCGATGTTTGTCGCGTTCGTGATGACCGTCAGGCCCCGCAAATTCCGGCAGCCCTTCGCAATCGCCGTCGTCGTGGTCCCCGAGTCCAGGATGATCACCTGCCCCGGCCGGATCATGCGCAATGCCGCGTCCGCAATCCGCAGCTTTTCTTTGCGGTGCAGCCTCTCTTTTTCTCGAAGCGTCTGGTCCTGCAGCGCTCCTGTTCGCAGAGGCAGCGCCCCGCCGTGCGTTCTCTCCAGGAGTCCCTGGCGGTGCAAAGATTCCAGATCTTTGCGTATGGTGATCAGGGAAGTGCGGAACTTCTTCGACAGGTCGCGCACTAGTACGCGCCCTTCGCTTTGCAGCATCTCCAGGATTTCCCGGCGGCGCTCCTCATTGAGCATGGGCAGGCTCCAGCAAGGCAGGTTTCGTTTTGTTTCTTTTTGACTTTCTCAGACTTTCGAACGAAAGTCCATCATGGGACGGGTTAAGCGCCGCGGTTTAGTCCCTATGGAGTCGACGCCGATCACACGGCGCGTTCCTTCGTGCAAGAAAGTTGCTACAGCGGCTCTTTCCCGCCGGCTGCCACGTGCTTCAGGATGTTTTGAAACGCGGGATCGTCGTGTACCGCCTGGAATTCCCGCGCATTCCGCAGATACAGCACCTCGGGTTCGTGCCGCTGATACGCTTTTGCCAGGTACTCCATCGCTTTCTTGTAGTCGACCAGCGCCGCATACGTTCTTGCCACCATCAGCGCGTCCTCGCGTCCCTGCCGGAATTCCTGTAGTTGATCCCGCAACCGGCCTTGCAGGAAGGCGCTCTCTCCGCCCGCCCTCAGCCGGTCTCGTTCTTCGGTCAAGTGCGCCAGCGCCTTGTCGTCGTGATGCAAGCGCGCCAGCGCCTCCGCCTCATCCAGGTATTTCCCGTATTCCCGATGGTTCCAATAAATGTTCTGCAGGTAAGCGTGCGGAGAGCGAAACTCCGGATCCGTCTGCTCCATTTCCTGCAGGATGTCGAGAGCTTTCTGATCCTGGCCGCTCGTGAAGTAAAGTTGCGCGCGATCCGCGGCGATCGATCGCGAACTCGGGTCCAGCGCTCTGGCCTTCTCAATTTCTGAAATGCACTCCGGAAGCCGTGGCAGCGCAACCAGCGCGGTCGCATACCAATGGTGCGCCACCGGATCATTTGGATTCAGCTCGATGGCCCGGCGGTATTCGCGCTCGCCTCCTTCCAGGTCCCAATTCCAGTTGAACTCCGTGAACGCCAGCGCGCGATGCCCGTCGGAAAGCGAATCGTCGAGTTGCACCGCCTTCTGTGCCGCGTTCAAGGCCAGTGGGAATGCCTGGCTCGCCGGCATGTCGCTGTATTCCCGGAGCAAGTTATACGTATCTGCCAACCCCGCGTAGGCCTGCGCGTAGGAAGGATCGCGCTGCGTCGCCGCCGAAAAATAATCCGCCGCCCGGACCAGATCATCCGCCGTGCGCTTATTCCAGTAGTAGCGTCCTTTCAGGTACAGGTCTTCCGCGTCGCGCAGTGCCGGGTCAGGCCGCCGGAACGACACGTTCGGCAGCGCGTGTCCTTGCACCGATCTCAAATGAATGAAATGCGAAAGCCCATACACGCCAAACACGGACGCTGCCAGCGCGCACACCAGAATCACCCAACGCTGCACCGGACTCACCAGGGAGTGAACCACGGGGGGAATTTCAGTGGCTTCGCTTTGCAGGATGCCACTTTCTGCCACGGGGGAAGCCATGCTCTTCGTCGGTGTCCCTTGCCCTGCAGCCTCCCCAATTTGTGCTGACCTCAACCAGGCCGTAAGTTCGTCGGTAAATGCGAACACACTCCCGCGACCACCCGGTACCCGGTGTACCGGCAGATTTCGTTCCTTTTCCCAGCGCTTTACGGTGCGTTCGTCTCGCGAGAAGAAGCCCGCGATCTCTTTCCAGGAATCCAGCCTTTGGCCCGTGTTTTTCCCCAGACTATCGTTTGCCATGCCTTCGAGCGTTCCTCAATGTCCTAAATGCATTTCCTTGCTCGCGCGTTGCCATACTATTGAAAATAAATGACTGTGGAAGGCCTTTCTTTTTAACTCTTGAGCGGTTTCCCGGTCGGGAGAACCGTGCCGGAAGGCTGGGCGGCAGGAGCACTCATGGGCAATTGTGTGCAAAACTTTTCCATTGCCGAAACCGCAGGCGCTCGGCCGTTTCAGATCAATGGAGTTGGTTTGACGGCTCTCGCCATCCATTGCCAGAGTGTACTGATTTTATTGCAGGATTGGCGCCAGGTCGTAGCGCTTCGTTATCGCATCCGTCTGCGCGTCCTTCTTCACTTGTTCCCCCGCGAGCTTCGCTTCCTTATAGTGCTCTTGTGCATCCGCCGCTGATCCGGAAAGCTCCAATGCGCGTCCCCAGTAGAACTGGCTCTGTGCCACCAGCACCCGCAGTCCCAGCTTTTCGCTTCGCAACGCTGCCATCTTCAGCTCTTTCTCCGCATTTGCATAGTCCTTCATGCCGATCAGCGCTTGCCCGCGCAACAGGTGGCATTGCGTAGAAAGGTATTTCAATCCCATGGCGTCGGCGTTGTCGCCCAGGGCTCGCAGATCGTTCGCGGCGGCAGCGAACTTCCCGTTCGCCACCCCCAACTTCGCCTGATTCACCTTGCTCAGCAAAACCTGTCGCGCGTCGCCACTCTTTGCCGCCACTTGAGTCGCTTCTTGGTAGAGGGTCGCCGCACTTTTCAAATCACCACGATAATAGGCGTTGTCCCCTTGATAGCTCAGAGTTGCTGCAATTTGCGGCTGGTTCTTGTTAGTTCGAGCGGCGTTCAGCGCATCCGCAAGTTCCTTTGCGGCATCTTCGCTCCGTCCCGCCTCCGCAAGTGCTTGCCCATACGCGCCCTGCACTTCCGTGGCATCGGGGCCATTCTCCTTGGCCGTGGCCAGTCCTTTCACCGCGTCTTGCTGCGCGTTCACGGCCGCTCCAAATCTCCCCATATTCACAAACAGCGCTCCCAGCCCCGAAGACACGATCGCCGCGCCGCGCACGTCATCCGCTGACCGGAACAGGTTTAGCGCTTTTAAATACTGATCCTGCGCTTGCTCGTATTGGCCGGTTCGAACCGAGGTTTCCGCCAGGTTTTGCACCGTCACCGCTATCTCCGATGGCACCTTCAGCTTTTCCCGCACTTGCAGCGCCCGCTCAAAGTACGTTCGTGCGTTTTCGTAGTCCCCCTTGGACAGGTATGTGTTTCCGATGTTGTTGAGGGCCAGGCCTTGCGCCTCTTCGTTGTGAAGTTCAATCTGTGATTCCAGGCACTCTTTGAATAGTCTTAGCGCGTCGTCGTACTTCCCGTGTTCCTGGTAGAAATCTCCCAGGTCGTTCTGCAAATCCGCCATTCCTTGCTTGTCACCGATTTCTTTTTGTATTGCCAGCGCCTGGTTATAATTCTTCAAGGCCAGATCGGGCTTCCCCAGTCCGTCGTAAATCGTGCCGGTCATATGCAGGCTGTCCGCGATACCTTTTTTCAGCCCCAATTTCGTCCTGATGTCCAGCGACTCCTGAAGACTCTTCAGCGCATCATCCGGCCGCTGCAGATCGTTATAGGCAACGCCCATGGCCTGCAGGACCTGCGCCCGCCCCGCTTCATCTTGCGTCTCGATGGTGAGCGGCAGCGCGCGCGACAAATAGTCCAGCCCCGCCTGGTCATTTCCGCTGGAAATCTGTACGCGGCCCATCGCCACCAGTCCCGAAAGCCGCTTCGGATCCAGCGTCACCACCTTCCCAAACGATTCTTTCGCCTTCTCAAAGTCTCCCGCCTTCTCGTAGGCCATCCCCAAATCAAACAGATAGTCCGCGTTGTTGGGAGACACTTTTACAAGGTTCTGATACGCCTCAATCGCCTTCGCATAGTCCTTTTCGATACGGTTGTAATTCGCTTCAATCAGATACTTCTCCTGCATCGGTAACGAAGCGCTCAACGAAACCGCTTTCTTTGCGGCTGCTTCCGCATCGTCGTCCTGCCCCAGGTCTGCATAGGACTGCGCCAGTTTCGCGTACGCCAGCGCAAATTGACCGTCTTCCTTGATCGCTGCTTCAAAACCCTTTGCGGCATCCGCGTTGTTTCCGGTCCGCACGGCTTGCAATCCAATGTTGTAGTAGCGCAATGCCTCGATGGAAGACGTCGAAGGTTTGAATGCGTGCTCTTGCAATTCTTTCAGCAAACTCTTGGATACCGTCAGGTTTTCCCGGATTTGTCCTGCCAGCCGGTCCACCGCCGCGAAAATGTCTTTTTCTCCAGACGCTTCTTCCTTGATATCTATGGTTTGCCCGCGCTTCAGGTCCTGAATCTTCGCGTCAATCCGAATGTGGTCGCCCAGTTGCGCATAACTTCCGGAAACCACGGTATCCACGTTACTCTGGTTCGCGATTCGCCCGATGGTTGAAGAATCCACTTCCGATTGCGGCGAGACGTGCAGGTCTTTCAGCACCTGCCCTACGCGTTCCGAAGACACGGTTCGCACGCTGGCCGATTGCCCCACGTCCGTGCTCAGCATGTCGGCCATCGCCGATCCCACCCAATCCAGCTTCGGATCGGTGGTCGCGTTATGAAAGGGAAGTATCGCCAGCGAATGCAGTGGCGCTACTGGCGTCACAGGTCCGTTCGATGCAGGCGCCAGATATCTTCTGCCGACGTAAACCCCCGCGGCCACCAGCAAGACCAACGCCGCTCCCGCCAACGCCATCGTCATCCGCGAAGGCCGTGGCGGCGCCACCGGTTCTGGCGGTTTCTCAACGGGTAACTCAATTCGTTTCGTCGACCCGCCCCGCCACGAAACAATATCTCCCTGAATTTCCAGCGCGCTCTGATAGCGATTCGCCGGATCCATCTGCATGCACTTTGCGGTGATATCGCTCAGCAGCGTCGGAACGCTCGGATCCACCTCGGCCGGTGCCCGCGGCTTCTCCCGCGTGCGCTTGAACATCGCGCCCTGAATCGTGTCCGCTTTGTACGGCAGTTGTCCCACCAGCAATTGGTAGAAAATCACTCCCAGCGTGAACAGATCGGATCGCGCGTCTACGTGCTCGCCCATCACTTGTTCCGGCGACATATAGTCCGGCGTGCCAATCAGCGCGCCAGTGTGCGTCATCCCTGCGCCCTGTTCCATCGTGCGCGCGATGCCAAAGTCCATCACGATCACGCGCCCGCTCTTTTCCATCATGATGTTCTGCGGCTTCAGGTCGCGGTGCACCACGCCTTCGGAATGCGCTGCATCCAGCGCCGTACAAACCTGGAACATCACGTCCGCGCATCGTTCGAAACTTAGACGTCCTTCATCCCGGATCAGCGAAGCCAGGTCCTTTCCTTCGATAAACTCCATGGTGATGAACTTCACACCATCGGCCTCGCCCAGGTCGAAAATACGGATCACATTTTTCTGTGTAATTTTTCTGGCAAGGATCAGTTCCTGCTTAAACCGCTGCAGGATCTCTTCATGGACCGCCAGTTCCGGCCGGATCACCTTCAACGCTACCAGTCGATCGAGTTCCAGGTCCTTCGCCTTGTACACCGCGCCCATGCCGCCTTCGCCCAGCATCTGCACGATTTCGTAGCGCTTTCCCAGGCGCAGCCCATTCGGCAGCCGGCCGGCGCGAATATTCGTCGCGCTCGGTGGCGCCACCGGCTGCGACCATCCTTGCGCTCCAGAAATGTCCGTCAAGTCGCCGCGCCCGGCATCGCCGGCAAAGGTAGCGTTTTCATCCGCGTTCAAATTTTCGAGAAAGGTGGGGTCGCTCAAAGGCAGGGGAGTCTTGCAGGCAACACAAATCGACGAGGCGGAGTCGTTCGCCGCGTGGCAATTCGGACACTCTCTGCTATCCGGCGCCATGAGCTTGCTTCTGCTTTCGCTTGTCTTGATCGGGCCGGGGGACCCGGTTCCTGAACTCCTGCGAATTTTACCTCAAGCCCGGTCTTTTCGGTGGAAATGGTTGTTCCGTCATCACCTGTGGAGTATGATGCCCGGCAATCCAGCGGATTCTGCTTGGGTCGCCCCATGTCAGGACTGTCTAGGCTGGTTTTGTTTAGATTGCTCGTGGAGTTGCGACGATTCCGGCGGCTGTAACTCTGCTTCCACCGCCGGGGCTCATGCAAGAATTTGCATCAGTCCTCTTCCGGGCTTCATCCATATTGAGCGGCGTTTCCCAACCTGATCGGAGTTTCTTCGAAGCGGATTATGGAAAATGTCCCCAAAAAGCCGGCGCTTGGGCCTGTTCCCAGACGGATCCTGGGCTTTCTGGTGCTGCTTGTTGGTATCCTTCTTGCGGCGGGCCTTTGCGTTGCCTCCACTCCCGCCGACCATCCCATCCCCAGTATCTTTGACGCCCGCTCCGCTCCCGCCGACATAATTCGCCACCTCTCTTACTTTATCTTTGAAATTACCGGCTTCATTTTTCTCGTCGTTTTCAGCCTGCTCCTTTACGCCGTCATAAAATTCCGTGCCAAAGCTGGCGACACCGCTCACGAGCCCCCTCAGGTTTACGGCAGCACCCAGATTGAGCTCGCCTGGACCGTGATTCCCATTCTGATGGTCGTTGTCCTCTTTGTTGCCTGTGCACGCGTGATCCACGCCATTCAGGATGCTCCCAAGCCAGCCGCCGCTGTGGATGTCATCGCCGTCGGCCATCAGTTCTGGTGGGAGTTCCGCTATCCCTCTCTCGGCGTCGTTACCGCCAATGAACTCCACATTCCTCTCAGCGGCACTGCACACCCCACGCCCACCTTCCTCCGTCTTCTCTCCGCAGACACGGACCACAGCTTCTGGATTCCTCAACTCGCCGGCAAAACAGACCTCATCCCCAATCGTGTCAACGAACTCTGGCTCGATCCGCGTGAGCCCGGCATCTATCTCGGCCAGTGCGCGCAATATTGCGGCACGCAGCACGCCAAGATGCTCCTTCGCGTTTCCGTTGACACTCCCGAAGCCTTTGCCGCCTGGATCAGCGCTCAGAAGCAGCCCGCTCATCAGGACGACACGGTCACCGCTGGCCGGCGCGTCTTCGAAACCACGGCCTGCATCAATTGCCACGCCGTTGCCGGCACTCCCGCCAACGGCCGCTTTGGCCCGGATCTGACGCACCTGATGAGTCGCGTCACTCTCGCCTCCGGCGCTGCCGACAATACACGCGAAAATCTTCGCTTGTGGATTCAGAATCCAGACGCGCTCAAGCCCGGTTCACTCATGCCGGCCATGCGTCTCAGCGATTCGGAGTTGGACGCGCTCGTGAATTATCTCGAAACGCTGCGCTAGCGGAAGGATTGGGAGGTCAACTCATGGCTTCGGACGCAGTCGCCATTCGCGCCCCGGGAACTCTCTCCCGTCCTTGGGTCGAAACCGTCCACGAATGGGTCACCACCGTAGACCATAAGAAGCTTGGCATCCTTTATATCGTTTACGCGCTCCTCTTCCTTGTTATCGCCGGATGCGAAGCCCTTGTCCTCCGCATCCAGCTCATCCGCCCGCACAATGATTTCGTCTCGCCTCAAGTTTTCAATCGCATGTTCACCATGCACGGCACCACCATGATCTTCTTTGTGGCTATGCCCATCGTCTTTGGCTTTGCCAACTATCTCGTGCCGCTGATGATTGGCGCGCGCGATATGGCCTTTCCCCGCCTCAACGCTTTCAGCTTCTGGCTTACCGCATTTTCCGGCTTCCTGCTCTATTTCAGCTTCCTCGGCGGACCGGGTCTCGCCGGCGCCGGCGATGCGCCCGATGTTGGCTGGTGGGCTTACGCTCCCCTCACTGCTCATGCTTTTTCGCCCGGGCACAGTTCCGATTACTGGACGATCGCCGTTCTCGTTTCCGGATTCGGCTCCATCGGTACGGCCATCAACATCATCGCCACGATTCTCAGCATGCGTTGTCCAGGAATGAAATTAAGCCGCATGCCCCTCCTCGTCTGGCTCAATTTCGTGATGTCCGGCCTGGTTCTCATCACCATCTCGCCTCTATCCGCCGCGCAAATTATGCTGCTCATCGACCGCTATCTTGGCGGCCATTTCTTCGACACCCAGGCCGGAGGTTCCGCCGCCATCTGGATGCACTTCTTCTGGATCTTTGGTCATCCCGAAGTCTACGTCCTGATCATTCCCACCTTCGCGATCATCTCCGAAGTCGTGCCCGTCTTCTCCCGCAAGCCGATCTTTGGCTATCCCGTCATGGTTGGCGCCACCGTGGTCATCGGCTTTGTCAGCATGAGCGTTTGGGCCCATCACATGTTCACGATCGGCATGAGCTCCCCCGCCAATGCCTTCTTCACCATCACCTCGATGGTGGTCGGCGTTCCCACCGGAATCAAAATCTTCAACTGGCTGGGCACCATGTGGGGCGGCAAGATCCAGTTCAAAGTCCCCATGCTCTTCGCCATCGGCTTCCTTTTCCAATTCCTCCTTGCCGGACTCACCGGTATCATGCTCGCCTCCGCTCCCTTTGATTGGCAGCTCGGTAATTCCTATTTCGTCGTCGCCCATTTCCACTATGTCATCGTCGGCGGCATTCTCTTCGGCGTCTTCGCCGCCTTCTATTACTGGTTCCCCAAAATCACCGGTAAACTGTTGAACGAGAAGCTCGGCAAGCTGCACTTCTGGCTCTTCCTTCTCGGTTTCCACCTCACCTTTGATCCCATGCACATCCCCGGCATTCTCGGCATGCCGCGCCGCATCTATACCTACGAGCCCGGCCGCGGTTGGGATTTCTGGAATCTCCTAGTCACCATCGGCGCTTTCGTGCAAGTCGTCGCGGTCCTTATCTTCGTCGTGGACATGGTCTACTCCTACTTCAAGGGTCCCGATGCCGGCAATGATCCTTGGGACGCCTGGACCCTCGAGTGGTCTGTCAGCTCTCCCCCACCCGTTTACAACTTTGCGAAGATCCCAACGGTCGCGAGCCGCCGCCCGCTTTGGGATCTCAAGCATCCCGAAGATCCGGACAGCCGATATGAATAGCCCTGTGCAAAGCCCTATCCAAAGGAGGAACAGCCTGTGAGCGAACTCGCCAATGCCATCCCGCAAGCGCCGCAAAGCTGGACTCTTCCCAACCGCGGCAAGGTCGCCATGGCCAGCCTGATCATTGCCGAATCGGCCATCTTCACCATTTTCGTCGTCGCCTATATTTTCTATATCGGCAAAAGTCTCTCCGGTCCCACTCCGCGCGAAGTCCTCGAGCCGCCCATTTTCTTCACCATCTGTCTGCTGTCGAGCAGCATCACCATCCACTTCGCCGAAAAATTCCTGGAGCACGGGAAGCGCAGTGCTTTCCTTGCTGCGTGGTTCCTCACCGCCCTTCTCGGGGCGCTCTTCCTCTATGGCACCGGCCGCGAATGGCATCACCTGATCTACGACAAAGGCCTCACCATTTCTACCAACCTCTTCGGCACCACCTATTACTCGCTCGTTGGCTTGCACGCTTTTCACGTTACCGTCGGCCTCATTATGCTTTTGATCGTCTTGCTCTTCGGCCTCGCGGGCCGCGTTGGCGGCGAGCACTCCGTCCGAATTCAGGTTCTCTCGATGTACTGGCATTTTGTCGACGTTGTCTGGATCGTGGTCTTCACCGTCGTCTATATCGTGGGGCGCTAAGGAGACGCTATGGCCGCTCACCCTTCCTCCGAACCGTTCGACCACCGCTCCGGCGTGCCGAAGGAGATCGAACTTCCGGCTCCCACCGCGTGGCCCATCGTCTTGGCCCTGGGCTTCGTTCTGCTGTTCACCGGGCTGCTCACCAGCGTCTCCGTCAGCCTTCTTGGCGCGATTCTTTCCCTGGCGGGTTGTGTTGGGTGGTTCCGCGAAGTCTTCCCCCACGAGCATGAGGAAGTTGTGCCTGTCGTTCACGAAGAGATCACCATTGCCACCACGCGCGGCCTGGTTCAACGCCTACCGGAGGCTCCCGAGGCGGTTCGCGCCTGGCTGCCCATCCAAACCTATCCAATCTCCGCGGGCATTAAGGGCGGCTGGGCCGGCAGCATCGCCATGGCAGTCACCGCCTGCCTCTACGGATTAATTAAAGCAGGCAGCATCTGGTACCCGATCAATCTTCTCGGCGCGATCGTCTTCGAAGACACTTTCCGGCTCGATCCCGCCCAACTCGCCGCCTTCCACTGGAACACCTTTATCGTCGCGCTCATCTTCCACGTCACCGGATCCACATTGGTCGGCCTTCTTTACGGCGCTATGCTGCCCATGTTCCCGCGGCGCCCGATTATCCTGGGTGGCTTCATCGCTCCCATTCTGTGGTCCGGCTTGCTATCTTCGATCTTGGACCTTCTGAACCCTCTGCTCGAAAGCCTCATCAACTGGTATTGGTTTGCCGCCTCGCAGATCGCCTTTGGTGTCGTCGCCGGGCTGATCGTCATGCGCCAGACTCGCGTCCCCACCAGGGAAAATATTCCGTTCCTGTTTCGCGCTGGCATCGAAGCTCCCGGGATGATGCACAAAAAGGACGGAGGCGATTGAACGTCGTGAGATCATGCGGACCAATTTTTCTCTGCTTCGCCGCGGTCACGATGCTGCTCTCCGGCTGCGACTCCGCGCCCGGCCGGCCGGCAAGAGCCTCTGAAACCCTGGCCCCCGATCAAGTTCTCGACTTCAATACGCTCTTCTCCGAGAATTGCTCCGGCTGTCACGGCGCCGAAGGCCACGGTGGCGCGGCTCTTTCGCTCTCTGATCCGGTCTATCTCGCCATCGTGGATGACGACACCCTCCGCAAGGTGATCACCAACGGAGTGAAAGGCACTTCCATGGCCGCGTTCGGCCAAAGCGCCGGAGGCATGCTCACTTCGAAACAAATTGACGTGCTCGTTTCTCAAATCCGCGCCCGCTGGGCCAAGCCCGAAATTCTTGGCCGCGTCGCTCCTCCGTCTTACACGGCCAAAACACCTGGCGATGTCGCCCGCGGCGAAGCCGTCTACAGAACTTACTGCGAATCCTGCCACGGTCCCGATGGCCGCGGCGGCCCGAAGGGAAGCTCCATCACCGACGGTTCGTTTCTCGCTCTGCTCACCGATCAGGAGCTGCGCACCATGGTCATTGTCGGCCGTCCCGACCGCAATGCGCCCGATTGGCGCAGCAACGTTCCGGGCAAGCCCATGTCCGATCAGGAAATCACCGACGTCGTTTCCTGGCTGGCCTCCCGGCGCGTCACTGCGCCCGGCCAGCCGTATCCCACTCCAGGCAAGACGCAACCTTAGGAGCTGCCAGCATGCCGGACGACAACACACTCTCGCGCCGCGGCCTTTTTATGAAGCTGGGCATTTTTTTCAACGGCCTCGTGGCCATCGGCCTCGCCGTTCCCATTGTTCGTTACGTTCTCTCTTCGGTCACGCGCGGCCGCGCCAATTCCTATCTCTCCTGGGTGCCCATTGGCCAGGTCGCCGAATTTCCCGAAGGCGAAACGCGCCTCGCCACTTTCAAGAATCCCTTCGTCATGCCCGCCGACGGTGAAACCGTCAACACCGCTTGCTGGGTGCGCCGCGTCGAAGGCGAAAAATTTCAGGTCTTCGCCATCAACTGCGCTCATCTCGGGTGTCCCGTTCGCTGGTTCCCGCAGTCCGGTCTCTTCCTCTGCCCGTGCCACGGCGGCGCTTACTATCGCGATGGCTCCCGCGCTTCTGGTCCCCCCGAACGCGGCCTTTTCGAATATCCCTATAAAATTGAAAACGGGCTCATCACCATTCAGGCCGGCGAACTTCCCACGCCCGGTGGTCCCATCGCATCTCTCCAGCAGGAGCGGCCCCCATGCGCCTGATCTCGCAAATCGGCTCATGGTTTGACCACCGCCTGCAACTCGCAGCCGGAATTCGCCACACCGCCGAACATCGTGTCCCGCGCAACACCGCCAGTTGGTTCTACGTTTTTGGCAGCGCGGCGCTCACCGTTTTCCTCCTGCAACTCGTCACCGGAATTCTCCTCGCCCTCGTCTACGTGCCCTCCGCCGCGGAAGCCTGGAACTCTCTTCAGGTTCTCAACCATGACGTCACCCTCGGCTGGTTTATCCGCGCTCTCCACGGCTGGGGCTCCAACTTCATGGTCGCCATCGTCCTGATTCACATGGTCCAGGTCTTCCTTTTTGGCGCGTACAAATACCCGCGCGAACTCACCTGGATTGTTGGTGTCTTCCTTTTATTAATGACGCTCGGCATGGCCTTCACGGGCCAGGTTCTGCGCTTCGATCAGGACGCCTACTGGGGCCTCGGCATCGGTGCTTCCATCTCCAGTCGCGTTCCCATCCTCGGCCCCGCTACGGTGAAACTTATTCTTGGCGGACCCATCATTGCCGGAGCGACGCTCTCCCGTTTTTTCGCGCTTCATGTCTTTGTGATTCCGGGCCTTCTGATTGGCCTCGTCGGTCTGCACCTGCTGATGGTCTTGAAGCTCGGCATCAATGAATGGCCCATGCCCGGTCGCCTCGTCAGTCGCGCAACTTACACTGCGGATTACGAAGAACTCGTCAAAAAAGACGGCGCACCGTTCGTTCCCTATGCCATCTGGAAAGACATGGTCTTTGCCGCCGTGATTCTTTTCGCTGTCGCCGCCTGCGCGCTCTATTTCGGCCCATTCGGTCCCAGTGGGCGCCCCGACCCCAGCATCATCCAGACTGTCCCGCGTCCCGACTACTTCTTCCTCTGGCTCTTCGCGCTCCTCTCGCTGCTTCCGCCAGCGCTCGAAACCCCTGCTCTGCTGGTTGGACCCGTGGTCGTCATCCTCTTCCTCATCTTGCTTCCGTTTTTGTTTGGCGAAGGTGAAAAGAGCTGGCGCCGCCGCCCCATCGCTGTCCTGACCGTTCTATTGGTCGCGGTGTCGCTTGGCACCTTCACGCATCTTGCGGAATACGCTCCTTGGAGTCCGCAAATGAACGCCTGGAGCGGTGATCCCATTCCCGCTCGCTTTTTGCAAAGCACCACAGCCCTCGAACGCCAGGGCGCTTTGGTTTTTCAGCTCAAGCAATGCCGCAACTGTCATTCGCTTGGCGAGAAAGGCGGCCAGCGCGGCCCTGCCTTGGATGCGGTCGCTGTTCGTCTCACGCAAGACCAGCTTATCCGGCAGGTAATCCAGGGCGGCGGCAACATGCCCGCCTATGGGAAAAATCTAAGCCCATCGGAAACCACTGCCCTCGTCGCTTTTCTGATGACCCTACATCCACCGGGCCATATCCCTGCCCGCGACGCTTCACTCGATCACATTTCCTCTGCCGCTCCGGTTTCTCATTAGCCCCGGATGCATCCCCTGAGCCATCACGGTTCGGCCCCTTGGGCTGTTCCAATCTCTTTAACTGCGTTCCTTGTCGTCTTGGTGGCTTTTTACATGCGCGGCTGGCTGCGCATGCGTGCTTCCACCCGTGAAGTCTCTGGCGTGCGGCTTTGCAGTTTTCTGGCAGGAGTCGCCTTGTTATGGCTAGCCCTTGCTTCTCCCCTCGCCTCTTACGTTCATCAATTCCTAACCGCCCACATGATCCAGCATCTTTTGCTGATGACCATCTCCCCGGCACTGGTCCTTCTCGCCGACCCACTCAAAGTATTTCAGCTGGCCATGCCTCCACAATTGGCTCGAAGTACTCGGGATTTTTTTCGAATTCCGCCGCTCCCTCAATTCGGGAAACTCATTTCCAATCCCATCGTCTGCTGGCTGGCCTCCACCGCGGTCCTGCTGGGCTGGCACATCCCAGCCATTTTCGCCCGCTCCTTCGCATCCCCGCCCTTGCACCAGTTCGAACAATTCACCTTTCTCTTCGCCGGATTTCTCTTCTGGTGGGCTGTCGTCCAGCCCTGGCCCTCTGCTTACACTTGGCCCCGCTGGCTCCTTCTTCTTTATCTCTTCCTCGCCACTTTGCCCTGCGACATCCTTTCCGCCTACCTCACCTTTTGCGATCGCGTCGTCTATGCCCCCTACCTCGACCTGCGGCCCAATTTTGCAAATGCCGTCCTTAGGGACCAGGAATTTGCCGGCTCCCTGATGTGGACCTGTATCACCATTTTCTATTTGGTCCCCGCTGCGGTGCTTACGGTCCAGCTTCTGGGGAGTTCGGCCGAAAACATGGATCGCGCGGTCTCCGAACCTAGTCATGTTAGTTCTAGGACCAGGGTATGATTGTCACCGAATGATTTTTGCTTTCTCACAGTTTTTCATTGACACACTTACTCTGCTGCTTCACAATCCATCCGCTCTAGACTTGTGTTTTGTCCCAACCGAGTTCTAGAACTGGCTTTTTTGATTTGCACAATTCGAGCAGGCTCGCCGACGAATTGAGAAAAAGATTGCACACATGGAAGTTGGCGATTTTTAGCTGCAATCTAAAGCATGAATCATCAGCCAGTTTGCCTGAGGAAAAATAGTTCGCTGTTGGTTGCGAAATTGCACTGAAGTTCCTGAAGGCCCTGTCCCAATTCTCGTTCGGGGGATCTTGTGAAACTTGCTCGCTTGCTCTTAGTGGTCGCGTTCTTGGGTATCTCCTGCTCAGCGGCTTTCGCTGATGGCACGGACCCCAAAGTATTTACGTCAGGTTGCGGAGGTAAGGGCCAGCCCGCCTGCGACGCCGATGTCCTTACTCCTGAGAACCTCACTCTCCCCATCAGCCTCACTTTCAATAATGTCGGCGGCCAGGAAGTAGCCTTTGTCGACATCATTAATGATACAGGTAAGGATTTGAACGACTTTTCGGTTGGTTTTAGTGTAAATCCCGGTTTAGTTTTCTCCGGGTGCCAATCTGGCGGCTTGCTTACTTGCACCCCAAACTTCGAAGGTAGCGTCACCTCCGGGGTTGCAAACTACACATTGTCGGGCGCCACGATCTGCTCCACAAATGGAGACGACTGGCTATTCGGTGATGTAGGCGGTTCACTTCTTGGCAAATCCTTCTATATCAATGACCATGATGCCGATGACAATTGCCAGTGGGGCTTTCGATTGGAGCTTATCGGGCAGCCTGGGGACACTATCCTGAATGGTGAAACGGTTAGTGGCTCGGTTTCGGCTCCAGAGCCTCCTTCCGGCTTGCTCTTGTTTACTGGCTTATTCGTAGCTTTCTTTGCTACCAGAAAGCTTTCAGTTCCCAACAACGCTTAAACAAATATCCTAATTCGATACGGATAGGCTCGCGTGCCGTGCTGCGTTCAGTTCTTAGCATTTCCCTGAGACGCTCAGCACCACTCGGAGTTCTGATTCCATCGGGATCAGAAGGGATAGGGTAGCCTCGGCTGAGTCTGCGATGACCTTTCGGGCATGGCTCAAGTTTTCCTACCGCTGTCCTCATCCACTTATCTGTTAGCTGCGGACCCCTTGATCAATGCCTGGTAGTCGGAGCGCTGCCGCAACGGGGCAAACTCCGGGTCCGACTCAATATCTGATGCCGGCTGCCCTTTCTGAATGGCTTTTTTGAGTGCTGCGACCGCCTCTGCCTGCTGGTTCGCCAGCGTATCCAAAGTTGCTTCGGCAAGGAACAACTCCGGCTCTCCCGGCGCTATACTGCCAGCCCTCTTCAACAACTCTCGTCCTTTGTTAATATCCCCTGATTTCGCATAATAGAGCGCCATCTGCTGCAGTATCGTGGCGTTGCGCGGATTCACTTGCAGGTCCTTATTACACAGCGCAATCGCTTTCTTGTAGGTCTCGTTTGCTTTATCCTGCTGACCAGCCCATCGATATCCATCGGCCAGATTGCCCATAAAGCCCTGATCGGACGGGTCCATTGCGACAGCTTTCTCATACATCGGCACTGCTTCCGAATATCGCTTTAGAGAAAATAGTGCCGTCGCCAGATTCGAATAGATTTTCGGATCGGGGTGCAATTGCAGTGCTTTTTGATAAGCCCCGATGCTGTCTTCATACCGGCCCATCTGGGAATAGCACGCGCCAATGTTAGTGTAGCCGCTGTAATTTTCTGGCTCCAGCTGAACCACCTTCTGAAACTCCTTCAATGCTCTTTCGTTGTCCCCAAACGAAAGATAAGCCTGGCCCAGCGAATTCGGATTTGCCCAATAGTAGGGATTGAGCTCCCCTGCTTTTGCCAACGCCTCAATGGCCAATTCCTTTTGACCGACGGCTGCATACGCATTGCCAAGCCGCCGGTAGGCTTCGTCCGAGTTCGGAGCCAACTCCAGGCCGCGCTTCAGTTCTGTAATCGCCTGGTTGTTCTGGCCGGTTGTTCGGTAAACCGTGCCAAGCGTCATGTGCGCTTCGGGAAGCTTGTCGTTCAATTCCACGGCGCGGCGCGCCGCGGTAAGCGCCTTTTCCGTCCAGGACGCTTCCTTCTTTGCGGAGTACATTCGCAAGCTGGCGTCGGCCAGCCCCGTATATGCCAAGGCAAAATTAGGGTCTTTCTTGAGCGATTGGTCAAAGTAGTCGATGGCCGTCTGAAAATTCTTCGGATCCAACTGCCCGCGCAAAGCGTTCTTCCCGCGCAAGTACAAGTCGTAGGCATCCGCATTGTCGGTCGGATGGGCCGTCGCATCCGTTGCGCTCAAATCAGAAGCATTCTCTCCCAGCGCGCTCACCAGCTTGCCGGAAATCCGGTCTTCCAGCGCCAGCAGGTCTGCCGGCACTCCAGTGAACTCTTCGTTCCATACTGTTTTATTTTCCGCCGCATTTTCGAGCTTCACGGTAATCCGTAGCTCGTTCGCGCTCCCCTGCACCGTACCCTGCACCAGCATGTTCGCGCCCAATTTCTTGGCGATTTGCGTGGTGCTGGCGTTCGCATCCATTTTTCGCGCCGCGTCGGTCGATGCCAGGTGTACATCCTTCAACTGGAAGAGTTTCGTGGACAGCGCTTCGCCTAGCCCATCCGGTATGTAATTGATGCTCGGGTCGCCGATAAACTTGAAAGGCATCACGGCAACATACTTTCCCTGGGCAAGTGGCGGAACTCCCGGCGTACTCACGATCGCCGGCCCCACGGCCGCATGTGGGCCGAAAATCATATGCCTGGTTTGTGGAACCACCAGGATTCCGCCCACCAGCACCACCGCAGCTCCTGGTGCTACCCATTTCCAGGGAAACGGTCGCGGCTTCGGCGGCGCCTGCATGATGATTGACGCCATCACCGGCATCTTGCCCTGCCAGGCGTCCAGATCCGCGATAATCTCCGCCGCCGACGCGTACCGCTTGCTCAAATCGCGTTCCAGGCAGCGGCTCACAATGTCGCTCAATCCCGCCGGCACCGTCGCATCAATCTCGGAGAGCGGCACCGCCCGTTCCTGGTTCCGCATCAACAGGCTGGCCATCGCCGTCTCAGCCTTGAACGGCATCCTGCCGCTGAGCAGTTCATAGAAAATCAGCCCCACCGCGAACAGGTCCGATTGCTGGTTCAGCGGCTTCCCCATCGCCTGCTCGGGAGACATGTATTCAATCGTCCCCATCAGTGCCCCGGTCTGCGTCATCCCTTCCGATTCCAGCGACCTTGCCAGGCCGAAATCCATTACCAGGATTCGTCCGGCCTTGTCCCTCATTATGTTTTGGGGCTTCAAATCACGATGGATGATTCCTGCCGTGTGCGCCGCATCTAGCGCCATGCAAACTTGCCGGATGATTTCCACGGCCTCTTCCGGTGTGAACTTTCCCTGCTGCTTCTGGATCCCCCGGAGGTCGCTACCCTCCACAAACTCCATGGTAATGAACTTCACGCCATCCGCTTCCGATAGGTCATAAATGCGGATTACGTTTTTGTGCGTCACCTGGTGCGCGGTCATCAACTCCTGCTTGAACCGCGCCAGGATCGAAGGATTGCTGGCCATTTCCGGCCGGATCAGCTTTAACGCGACCGTCCGTTCCACCTCTCGGTCCTTGGCCTTATAGACCGCACCCATTCCGCCTTCGCCCAGCAGCGCCAGAATCTCGTAGCGCCCGCCCAGCAGGTCCCCTTCTTGCAGCACCACATTTTGATAGGAAGTGACGTAGGACCGCGGGCCACTCGGCATCCTGACCGACGTTCCACCCTCTGCCGGTCCCTGCACCATCGTCGCGCCCGGGTCCACCACTGGAGGTTTCCGCGGCGGCGGTCCAGGGGGTGGCTCTATAAAGGTAGCTCCATCATTGTCCAGTGGGAACTCGCTGGGCGAACTATCACCCTTGGCCGGCACGCGGAGACCCCCGCCCGGCTCCTGCCCCCGTCCCTGTTTGGGCTTCAAGTCATCCATCGGAACAATATGGACCCACGCACACCCCTATCTCCAGCTTCGCGCGAGCTGCCCGGGTCTAACCGCGTCAGTATATACCGACCCTGCCCTTTCCGGCGGTTAAAGTCATGTGAACCTGCACTTCCCGTAACTTTCCAGTATCGTCCCCCGTCCTGCAAACACCCCCAGTTCCAAGCACTTCCCTACTTCGATGTCCAAAACGTAAACCTATACCGTTTGGGTACACCTGTACTACACGGTTCTGACACACCTGTCTCAATACTGGACACTTTTCCTATGGCTGCACCAGGTTTGCTCAGCTCTCTGCTTGGAGGTGTGTCTCATTTATGCGACTGACGGACGACCGTTTTATCCGCAATCGGGATGTTGTCTCCCGCCAAATTGAGGGCGAACTCATCATTGTCCCCGTTCGTCGCGGCGTCGGCGACATGAATTCTCTCTACACGCTGAATCCTGTCGGCTCGGTTCTTTGGAATTTCATGGCGGAAGAGCACTCCCTCACCGAAATGGTCCAGTGTGTTTGCAATGAATTTGATGTCACCGCCGCTCAGGCCAAGTCTGATATCGAGTCCTTCCTCGAATCTCTTCTCCAGGAAAACTTGATTCAGACGGCCACCTGTTTAGCCAAGGCATAGGCGCCCTGGCGTTTGTCTCTTTGCTTGTTGGCAGTGTTGCATTCTTAAGCGGTTTTGCGGAGAACGTGGCTTGATTAAGACCGAAACTTACGGTGATTTCTCCACCCAAGTCCATGCGCGGCATCAAGGCCGTCGTGTGCCTGTCGAGATCTCTCTTGAAGTCACGCACCGTTGCCCGCTCGAATGCCAGCATTGCTACAACAATCTGCCGATGAGCGATCCCCAGGCGCGCAAGAACGAACTCTCCCTGGAAGAATACGCCCGCCTCTTTGACGAACTCGTCGAAGCTGGTTGTCTCTGGATCCTTTTCACCGGCGGCGAAATTTTCGCTCGCAAGGATTTCCTCGATATTTATACGTTGGCGAAGCAAAAGGGTTTTCTGATTACCCTTTTCACAAACGGCACGATGATCACCCCCCGCATTGCGGATCATCTTGCGGAATACCGCCCTTTTGCCATCGAAATCACTCTGTATGGCGCCACCCGCGAAACCTACGAAACCCTCACCCGCATCCCGGGTTCTTTCGACCGCTGCATGAGCGGCATTCGCCTGCTGCTCGAGCGCCAGCTTCCCTTGAAATTGAAAACCGTTCCCACCACGGTCAACTATCACGAAGTCTACGAAATGAAGCGTTTCGCCGAAGAAGATCTCGGCGTTGAATTCAAGTTCGATCCCCTCGTTAATCCGCGCACGGACTGCTCTCAGAGCCCGCTGAACGTACGCCTCACGCCAGAGCAGGCGGTCGCCCTCGAATTTCGCGATCCCGCGCGCATGAACGAATATCTCCGCCTCCTGGAAGGCGAGCGCGCTGTCGCTCACATCCCGATGCCCGCCAAGCGCTACACCTGTGGCGGTGGGCACAACGGGTGCGCCGTGGATCCCAACGGCCAGATGACCATTTGTGTCCTTTCTCACCAGAACGGCTTCAATCTTCGCGATGGTTCCTTCCTTGAAGGCTGGGAAGGGCCGCTCCAGCAGATTCGTGCCACCCCCTCCCGGGGCGAAACCCGTTGCACGAATTGCCAGATTCGCTCCCTGTGCAGCATGTGCCCCGCCAACGGCGAACTCGAAAACGGCGACGCCGAAGCCCCCGTTGATTTTCTTTGTCAGGTCGCGCATCTCCGCGCTTACAGCATTGGAATTGACGTCCCTGCGCACGGCGATTGCCCGTGCTGCCCGGGCGGCTCGGACCACGCGCAACTCCTTGCGTCCGCCGATCATTTGAAGAAAAACGTCAACGATTTTCAGCAAACCGCCCTCGTCCCCCATTCGAACACACTTCTTCCCGTGCTCGATTCGCGGGGCGGTTGCAGTTCCGGAGGTTGCTCCTCCTGTAGTTCGCATTTGCGTTGATAGACAGGGTTTAGGAAAGCGCTCATGAAAGAAACGCAGCAAACCGAAAACAAGGCGGGCTTGGGACGCGCCCCCTATCAGCCGCCCGAAGTCGTGCGGGTCAGCCTCCGCCCCGAGGAAGCCGTCCTCGGCCACTGCAAGACTTTTTCTTCCACGGGTCCTGCTGCCGCATCCTGCAGGACGTTTCACTGCAAGACCTTTGGCTCCTGACGAGGTTCATGGCGAAAGAAAGAACATGCCCCAGCTCAACGACGATAATTCGATAACTCTTCCCGACGCGCCAACTCGCCTCGCCCTGCGCGTTGGCGGTTTTTCTCTCGGCCTTTGGTGTGAAAAGGGGATGCCCGCCGTTCTCGATCCCGAGCACCTTCCTTTTCTATCGCCTGCCGATTCCACGCGCACCTGCGATCTGGAATTCGACGTCTCTTTCGCTTCTCACTTGCCATCGCTTCATTCCGCTCCGGATTTTTCCTCCGGTGGACTCTGGTCCGCCCACCGCGATCTCTCCGGCACAAAGTTTTATTTCTCCAGCCCGGCCTTCGGCGCGCATCCTTACAAAGCCGCTTGGTTCGATCCTACTTTCTCCCGCGGCCACGTGGTCTTGAACCGCGCCAGCTTTGCATCGCATGATTTCCTCTTTCCCCTCGAATATCCCATCGACGAACTCGTCCTCATGCATCGCCTCGCTCTCGGTGAGGGCGTCGAACTCCACGCTCTCGGCCTCGTCGATCAGGATTCCAGCGGCTATCTCTTCCTCGGCCACTCCGGCGCCGGCAAAAGCACCACCGCTCGCCTCTGGATGCGGCAGCCCGGCGTACAGCTTCTCAGCGACGACCGCATCATTCTTCGCCAGCAGGATGGCATCTATCGCATGTACGGCACGCCCTGGCATGGAGACGCAGGCGTTTCCTCTCCCGCCAGTGCCCCCCTCTCCGCCATCTTCCTTCTGGAGCAGGGGCCTGAGCATCAGCTTCTTTCCATTTCTCAGCCGCAGGCCGCCGCTGAACTCTTCGCCCGCGCCTTCCTGCCGCACTACGTAAAGTCCGGCATCGAATTCACGCTGCATTTCCTTGATCAGCTCACTCGCTCTATTCCATGTTCCATCTTCCGTTTCGCTCCAACGGACGACGCTGTGGAGGCCATTCGCCATGCCCACGCGTGAAGCCCAGGTCCGCCACGATTCCCGGCTCTTTTCGGAGCTTTGCGCCGCGCTGCTTCGCCGCGGCCATCGCGTTCAATTTCAGGTGCAAGGTGCAAGCATGCAACCTAATCTTCGGGAAGGCGACACCGTCGTCATCGCTCCCGCTTCCGCCGGCGAACTCCATTCCGGTGACGTCGCCTTTGTCGAAACCTCCAACGGTCTTCGCGTTCATCGTGTGAAATCCGCCTTAGACAGCGCCGTCGTCACCCAGGGCGATACCGGTCTTGAGCCCGACCCGCGGGCCTCGCAAATCTTTGGCCGTGCAGCTTCCTTTTCCCGTAATGGTGTGGTGTATCCTTTGCACTCTTGGCGCACACGCGTCCTTCATCCGGTCGCTAGCTTCTCACGCCGTCTTCGCCTCGCCGCCAAGAACCGTCTTCGTTCCTTTTCCGCATTTTTCGGCGTTGCTGCACTATTTGCCTTCCTGGCAACTCCCGGAGTCCACGCGCAAACTGCCGACCTGCAGCTCACACAAACCGCTTCCTCGTCCGCCGTGGACACCAACGGCATCACGCAATCCCTTGGCACCGCCTCCAGCGCCACCTGGACCGGTGGCGTCGTCACCTTCAATTTCCCTGCTCCTCTCCCCTCCGGCGTTTTCACCAACGCGCTTCTTACTACCGCCGGATTTACTCCCAGCTATTACAACGTTTCGGCCTCCTCCATTACTTCTGTCAACTACGTCACCGGCGCAGTCACTGTCAATCTCGCCGCACAAACCGCCAATGCCACCGCAGCCACCTGGGCCAACGGTGTCGCTTCCTTCACTTTTCCTACTCCCTTGCCCGCAATGGCGATTGTCGGCGGGCAGATGACCACCACCGGCTTCACGCCCGCCGCCTATAACGTCACAAATGCGACGATCACTGGCGTTAACACCGTTACAGGGGTTGTAACCGTCGCCCTGCCCAGTCAGTCACTCGGAACGGCTACCGCTGCGACATATGCTGCTGGTCAGCTCAGAATCACATTCCCCACCCCTTTGCCATCCTACGCCGTGGCCGGGGCCCTGGTGACAACAACGGGCTTTGCCCCTGCTGGATACAACGTTTCTAATGCGGTCATCGCCTCAATTTCCGGAGGGAATCAAATTCGCATTACCGCGGCCAACCCCGGCGTTACACCTGCAACCACTCTCGGCGCTGGCACGGTTGGGCCGGGTACCTCCACCGCCAACGGTACGGCAACCTTCAATCCCATCACTCCCACCACGGGCAATGGCACCGGCACCGTTCCCACTGGCTTCACCTATTCCGAAGTCGTCACCAATAAAGCCTCCAGTGCAACCGTTGGCTCCGGCACTATCACCGCTTACATGCAAACGCCGGCCAATACCGTTTACGAGTCTTACTTCGGCACCAATTGGACTTGCACCACTCCCGCCGTAGGTGGCACGGGCCCCATCATCTGCACCTACAACAACACTCTCGCCACTGGTGCCACCGCCACCACACTCACTCTTGGCTTCCAGATTCCTTCCGGCACGGCCTATGGAACCACCATCCAAAGCTCCGCCACGGTAACGAACTCCACGGCCAAAGACACCGTGCCCTCGAACAACACAAGCATTTCCTCCATCGTTGTCGAACCCTCTACCGCTTCTGACCTCGCCGTCTCCATGTCCGTTGCCCCCACACCCGTCTTTGTTGCTTCGACTTTCACGTACACCATCAATGTCCAAAATCTTGGCCAAGCGGCGGCTCCCGCCAGCTCCAATGTTTTGTCGGACACGCTTCCAGCCGGCCTGACCAATGTCAACGTCGTAGCTCCAGCCGGATGGTCATGCACGGGAACGGCCACGGTCACGTGCTCGATCACTTCACCCATGGCAGCGAATACCACGGCCAGCATCACCATCAGTGCCACCACGCCCTCGAGCGCCACGACTCTTACCAACACCGCCACGGTCGCTCTTGCCGGCGATCCTAACGGCTCCAACAACTCCGCTTCGGCCTACACCGTTGTTCAGCCTATCGCTTGCGCTACCCCCGGCCGCGATGGCGCCGGCGGAACCCTTACCGGCATCGTCAATGCTTATTACCCGCCGGCCTCCGCAGGCACGGTTGCCTCTGGTGCAACTTCCATCACGCTCGGTGCCGCTTCTGCTAACGGCGCGCAGACCCCCATTGCTTCCGGTGACCTCCTGCTTGTCATGCAGATGCAAGGGGCTACGATTAACGCCACCCAATCCGGCTCCTACGGGGATGGTGCCGCCGGCGATCCTGCCTCGGGCTCCACTAGCCTCGGCAACTCCGGTCTGTTCGAGTTTGTCACTGCTACCAGCGCCGTCCCGGTTGCCGGCGGCACTCTCAATTTCACGGGCACTGGTCCAACCGGCGGTCTCTTGAATTCCTATTCCCGCATCGCCGCCACCACTTCCTCCGTTGGCACGGCGAGCGCTGCTTCATGGAACGCCAACATAGCCTCGTTCACCTTCACTTCTCCGCTTCCAGCAAGCATTATCGTCAACTCCGTTCTCACCACCGCCGGCTTCCTCCCGACTGGCTATAACGTCACCAACGCCACGATTCTCACCGTCAACAACGCCACCGGCGTCATCACCGTCTCGCTGGCGACGAATCCCGGCGCGGCCACGACTCTTGGCACAGGTACCGTTTATTCCCAAGGCCAGCGAACCTTTCAGGTCATCCGCGTTCCCCAATATGCTTCCGCAACGCTGGGTTCCGGCCTGCTTCCTCTCGCATGGAACGGTTCTGTCGGCGGCGTGCTGGCCATCGACGTTTCTTCTCAACTCACCCTCGGTGGCACTGTCGCTGCCGACGCGCTTGGTTTTCGTGGTGGCGGCACGCAACTTCTGACCGGCCCATCGATCGGCGGCACCAACTCTCCTACGGACTATGTCACCTTTGCTCCCGCGAACAACACCACGGCCACGGGTGCGAACGCCCCCAAGGGCGAAGGCGTGGCTGGCACCCCGCGCTATCTCGCGCCCGCCGGCATCACCACCGCAAGCACTCCCACGGACACCACCGGTGGTGCGCCCGCCGATTCTTTGCCCGGCGGCAGCTTTGCACGCGGGGCTCCGGGCAACGCGGGCGGCGGCGGCACCGATGGTCACCCCGCAGCGAACGATGACAACTCCGGTGGTGGAGCAGGCTCGAATGGCGGAGCTGGCGGCCAAGGTGGTTACGGCTGGAACAGCATTGCCAGCACCAACACCACAGACGGCGGATTCGGCGGTGCGATTTTCCCCGCCACTACCAGCACCCTTGCTATGGGCGGTGGCGGTGGCGGCGGTACCACCAACAACGGCACCTACTGTACGAACTACAACGTTGGTACGGGCACTTGCGCTGGCGGGAGCGGCAACGGCAACGGCATTTATAGCAGCGGCGGCGCTGGCGGCGGCATCATCATTATTCACGCTGGTTCTGTCACTGGCTCTGGCACGATCACTTCGAACGGCCAAAACACCCTCAGCACGCTGAATGACAGCACGGGCGGCGGTGGTGCCGGCGGTTCCATCTTGGTGTTCGTAAACAGCGGCACTCTTTCGGGTCTCACCGTCTCTGCCAACGGCGGCAACGCTGGCTATGCGAACCCCACCGCTGCTCCTGGTGGTTTTCCTGGTGAGCGTCATGGTCCCGGTGGTGGTGGTGGTGGCGGCGTCATCTTCCTCACCGCAAGTCCTTTTGCATCCTCCGTCACAGGCGGGAGCAACGGTTTCACGAACACCGTGCAGGACTCCTACGGCGCAACCGCTGGAACCCCGGGCATTGTCGCCACTGCGCACGTCATCACGGAAACTCCCGGTACCCAATCCGGCGGCTATTGTGGCAGTGCGGATATCTCCGTCACCGATGCCGGTTCGCCTTCTATCGTCGCTCCTGGCGGCACCATCACCTACACGCAGACCGTCTCCAACAACGGCCCACTCGATGCCGTCAATGGCGTGTTTTCCGAGGCGATTCCCGCCAACACCACTTTTGCTAGCTTGTCCGCACCGGCCGGCTGGACCTGCACCACCCCCGCCGTGAACGGCACCGGCAACATCTCATGCACCAATCCCCTTGTCGTCAAGGGCGGTCCCTACAGTTTCACGCTGGTCGTCAACGTACCCAACTCCACTCCCAGCGGCACTCAGATCGTTGATTCCATCAACGCTGTTTCCGGCACCACCGATCCAAATCTTGCCAACAATTCCGCTACGGTCACCACTACCGTGGGTTCGGCGACCAGCGCCGATCTCCAGGTCACCAACGCCGTGCCGACAACCACCATCGCCGGCAACGATGTCACCTACACCGCTGTGGTTACCAACAACGGTCCCGCAACCACTACGGCTTTGGTTTTCACAGAGCTTACAGCCAGCAACTCCGGCGCCACGGTGAATGCCACTTTTGTCTCCCTGGTCCCGCCGGCCGGATGGTCCTGCAGCACCCCAGCGCCTGGCTCGACCGGCACCATCGCCTGCAGCGCTGCCTCTCTCGGCGTCGGCGGCACCGCTACTTTCTCCGTCGTCATGAACGTTCCCGTCGCCGCGCCTGCGGGTACCGCTCTTTCTGCCAGCGCCAACATCATTTCGTCCACGCCGGATCCCAACACCGGAAACAATCTGGCTACTGCCACAACGGTCGTGGCCACTGCGGGCCAGTCCGATCTTGCTGTCACCAGTTCCGCGGTACCCAATCCGGTTATCCAGGGTAATAACATCACGTACACGCAAGCCGTCACCAACAACGGCCCAACCGCCGCTTCGGCTGCCACTTTTACTGATACGATTCCAACGGGTACTACGCTTGTCTCCTTTACTCCTCCGGCCAACTGGACCTGCAACACCATCCCCGTCGGCGGCTCCGGCACGTTCACCTGTACTCTCAACCTCGGTCAGACCCTCGCCGTCGGCGCATCCGTTAATTTTCCCATGGTGGTTCAAGTCGGGCTTTCCACTGCCCCGGGAACTTCGATCACCAACACCGCCAATATCAACGTGCCTTGCTCTTCGGCGACGGATCCGAATTGCGGCAACAACTCTGCTTCCACCACCGTCGTCGTCGCTTCTCCAACGCAAGCTGATGTCAAGATCGTCAAAACCGCCGCGCCTGAACCCGTCACTCTCAACAACAACCTCACTTACACCTTGGTCGTCTCCAACGGTGGGCCCGCTATCGCCCAGAACGTCACGGTTTCCGACAACATTCCTTCCACCACCACTTACGTTTCGGCCTCCACGCCACAAGGCTCCTGCTCCACCACGGTGATCAGCGTAGCCACGCCGTATCCTTCCAACCTCCAGCTCAATTGCACTCTCGGCTCCATCGGGGTTGGCAATCAAGTCGTCATCACCGTCAACGTCACCGCCACCACCTTTAGTTCCGGTTCGCTCACCACCAACACCGCAACCGTCAGCAGCACCACCAGTGATCCGAACTCTTCTAACAACACTTCCACCGTCAACTCCACCATTCAGGCTGCCACCGCCGTTGGCCTCTCTTCCTTCAACGCCTACCGCCAATCCAATGGCGCCGTGCTCCTGGAGTGGCACACGCACGAAGAGTCTCGCAACCTTGGCTTCCACATCTATCGCGAAGACGCTTCCGGCCGCCATCGCGTCAGCAACTCGCTGATCGTCGGCTCCGCGTTGCTGCTCCGAAGTTCGCGTCCACAGCACGCCGCAAAGACGTACCGCTGGATCGACACGATGCCCGTTCCTGACGCTGCCTACTGGATCGAGGACGTGGACATCAATGGCACGCGCACGCTTCACGGCCCGGCCAACGTGCAAAGTGCCGCGGCTGCCCCAATGGCCGCGCAGGCGGACGTAACACTGTCGCCTACAGCCGCTCTTGCCGCTGTCCAGCCGCTCTCCGAGCGCACGATTTCTTCGAATCCCGCGCATCCTTCCATCCGCGTATTCCTCCCGCGGCCGCTTCCTCCTCCGCCTCCGGTGAATACACCGGTCTTCACCGTCGCTGATCATGCCGCTATCAAACTTGGCGTGGATCAGGAAGGCTGGTATTCCGTTCCGTTCTCGCAGTTGATTGCCGCTGGCCTCGATCCCAACACGGATCCGCGTTCACTGCGCCTGTTCGCGGAAGGCGTCGAGCAGCCTTTGCTCCTAACCGGCCAAAACACTTCCTCCGCACTCGAGTTCTACGGGACTGGAATTGACACACCTTTCTCCGGCACTCGCATCTATTGGCTCGTCCGCGAAGCCGGCACGCCAAAGCGCATCGCCACCGTTCCAGCGCCCAACTCCGGCACGCCCGCTCCTTCCAGCTTCCCCTTCACGGTCGTTCGCGAAGACCGCGTCAGCTACTTCGCCGCGCTTCTGAATGGTGAAAACAACGACAACTTCTTCGGTCCAATCGTCACCAGCGATCCCGTGAGCCAGGATCTCCTCGTCGCGCATCTCGACACGGCCTCTTCACTGCCCATCACCCTTGACGTCGCGCTGCAGGGCGTGACCGATCAGCAGGCGCACCGCGTTGCCATTCAACTCAACGGTGCCAGCATCGGCGAACTCGACTTTTACGGCATGGTTCCTGCCGTGCAGACTTTCTCTGTCGAAGCATCGCTCCTCACCGAGGGCGCCAACACCATCGCGCTAACTGCTCTCGAAGGCGACTTCGACGTAAGCGTCGTCAAGTCCGTCGCCCTCCACTATCCGCACACCTACACCGCCGATTCTGATTGGCTGCGGGCTACTGCCGCCTCAGGCTCCAGCCTCGAGATCGCCGGCTTTTCCAACGCGCGGATTCGCGCTTTCGACATCACCGATCCGCTCAACATCGCGGAGCTCTCCGGCAATATCACCGAGTCCAGCGGTTCCTATCAGATCGCGCTCAATCTGCCCCAGTCCAGCCCAGCGCAGCGCACCATCCTGGCCTTCGCCTCGGATGCCGTCTCTTCACCGGTCTCCATTGCTCAGTACACGCCGGCTTTCCTCGACGATCGCCGCTCTGGCGCCGACATCGTCATGGTCTCGCATCCGGATTTCGTCGCCAGCCTCGCTCCGCTGGTTCGCCTCCGCCAATCCCAGGGCCATCACGTCGAGCTTGTCACTACCGACCAGCTCTACGACGAATACAATTTCGGCGAGCGCAGCCCCTTTGCCATCCGCGCCTTCCTCCAGGATGCCGTCTCCCACTGGAGCCGTAAGCCGCAATCCGTTCTTCTGGTCGGAGACGCCTCCTTCGATCCGCGCGACTACCTTGGCTTCGGTCCGTCCGATTTCACTCCGACGCGCATCATCGAAACCTCCGCGTTCAAGACCGCTTCCGACGACTGGTTCACCGACTTCCAGCAGACCGGCTATGCCACTCTGCCCACCGGCCGCTTGCCTGTCCGCACCGCTGCCGACGCCGATCTCGTCGTCTCCAAAATCGTCAACTACGAACAGCGCACCTACGCTGGTGCATGGAACTCCCAGGCCATCTTCATCGCCGACCAGAACTCCGACACCAACTTCTCCAACGCTGCCACCGCCGCGGCTATCAATCTCCCCGCTGCGGTTACACCCAGCCGTATCTTTACCGATGGCCTGGATACGCCAACGGCCCGCTCCCAGGTTCTCAACGCACTCAACTCGGGCGCGCTGCTCATCAACTATGACGGCCACGGCGCCGAACAGCAGTGGTCCTTCTCTGACATCTTCGACAATAACGACGCCCAGGCGCTCAATAACGGCGGACGCCTCCCCGTTTATCTCCTGATGGATTGTCTCAACGGTTTCTTCCAGGACGTCTACGCGCAGAGCCTGTCGAAATCGATCATCCTCGCTCCGAATGGCGGCGGCGTCGCTGTCTGGGCCTCTTCCGGCTTCACCGAACAGGCGCCGCAAGCCACCATGAATCAGGCGCTTCTTCGCCAGTTCCAGCTCTATCCAACGCATTCGCTCGGGAAGCTAATTCTCGACGCAAAGGCCGGCACCACGGACAACGATGTCCGCCGCACCTGGGTTCTCTTCGGCGACCCGGCCATGAAGTTGCAGCTCAACGCTTCAGCCAGCCCGAACAACAACTCTTCTTCCACGCAGTCAGTTCAGCCCGTTCTACCGGCTAAGCCCGCACCCTCGCCCAAATGCGGTGTCGGCAAAGTTTGTCTTCAGGGGGGATCGCAGCAATGAAAATCTGCCGTCTGGCAACTCTGTTCGTGCTGTTTCTGGCGCTGTTCTTGACTTCCGCCGTCGCTTCGCAGAACACCAATCTGCCGCTGGGCATCGTTGGTACTGCCAATTCCGCCAAGATCGGCGGCGCGCCTGCTTCCGAAGGCGTCACCGTCTATTCCGGCGATGCACTCTCTACGGATAACGGTGGCACTCTACTCGTCCGCATCGGCGCTCTCTCGTTCGAACTCCAAAGCAGTTCTTCGGCCCACGTTTATCGCGCTCCTTATGGCGCCGTTTTGGAGCTCGACGGCGGTTCCGTCGTCTATTCCACCCCCGGTGGTTCGCAGAACCTTGTTATCGTCGCTTCGGACGTCCGGGTCACACCGGACGCCAGCCGCGCTGACTTCGGGCGCGTCACCATCGAAGATCAATGCAACGTCAGTGTCCAGGCCGAACGCGGCCAGGCCGACGTGCATGTCGGGTCCGAGTCCAAGGTCGTTGAAGAGGGCAAGGCCTACAAAGTCCGCGCCGAAAATTCCATCACCTATCGCAAATATCTCTCGCCCGACGAGGACGATTACCACCGCTTTCACGATCACGCACCTTGCGCTGCGGCCTATCAGAACGTCAAAGGTCGGCCCCCTGTCGCGGGTGGCCAGAGCCGCTTCCTCTACTTAGCCCTCGGCACCGCTGGCGTCATCACCACCGTCGGCGTCATCAAAGCCTTGGAAAGCCCCAACCGCCCATAACTCACGCAGCGGCCGGCTTCAGCCGACTTGCTTCGCAATAAAATGGCCGGTCTTTTGACCGGCCATCCTGAATCATTTATGTGGCACATTCAATCCTATCTGTGCCATCTTCAAGTCATTGGTTCAATCAGTGCTCTCCCGCCATCTCCTTCACAATCGCCCCCACAAAATTCTTCGCATCTCCAAACAACATCAGCGTCTTATCCAGGTAATACAGCGGATTCTCGATTCCTGCGAACCCCGCTCCCATGCTTCGCTTGATCACCATCACCGTGCGTGCCTTGTCCACGTCTAGAATCGGCATCCCGTAAATCGGGCTGCTCTGATCCTCGCGTGCCGCTGGATTCGTCACGTCATTTGCCCCGATAATCAGCGCCACATCCGTCTGCGGAAAGTCCCCATTGATGTCGTCCATCTCCAGCAATTTGTCATAAGGAATATCCGCCTCGGCCAGCAGCACGTTCATGTGCCCCGGCATGCGTCCCGCCACGGGGTGTATCCCGAACTTCACGTCCACTCCGCGTTTCGTCAGCGCGTCGTAAAGTTCCCGCACTTTGTGCTGCGCCTGCGCCACCGCCATCCCATACCCCGGCACAATCACCACCTTGCTCGCTGCTGCTAGAATCCCCGCCGCTTCTTCCGGCGAAGCGCTTCGCACCGGCCTCGCTTCCGTCTTGCCCGCCACGGCTACCTGCTCCTGTCCAAATGCCCCGAACAGCACGTTGGTGAACGACCGGTTCATCGCCTTGGACATATTCACCGAAAGGATGAAGCCCGAGGCCCCGTCCAGCGCGCCCGCCACGATCAGCAGTTTGCTGCCCAGCACAAATCCCATGGCCGCCGCCGAAAGTCCTGCGTACGAATTCAACAAAGAAATGACCGTCGGCATGTCCGCGCCGCCGATGGGAATAATCATCATCACGCCAAACACCAGCGGAATCCCAATGATGAAAGGGAACAAGTACATCCTGTGCGGATCCACCACCAGCATCGCCGCAATGCCCACTGCCACGGCCAACAATCCCAGGTTGACGAAGTTCTGTCCCGGATAAGTAATCGGCCGCTGCGTGAACTTGATCTTCAGCGGCCCCAGTTGCAGCACCTCCTGCAGCTTCCCCGCCGCCATCAGGCTGCCCGTGAACGTCAGCGCCCCCAGAATCACTTCCAGAGACAGCACGCTCATCTCAAACTTCGGCACTTCCGGTGCCCGCAGATAAAACTCCGCCGTGCCCACCAGCGTCACGCACAAGGCGCCGAATGCATGGCTCAGCGCTGTCCGTTGCGGCACCGCCGTCATCGCCACGCGCCCCAGCGGCACGCCAATGGTGGTCCCCAGCACCAGCGCAATCGCGATCCACTTGTAATCCACGATGCCCTTGTGCAGCAGCGTCCCCACGATCGCCAGCAGCATGCCGATTTCGCCTGCAAACACCCCTCGGCGTGCCGTCACCGGAGAACTCAGCCACTTCAGCGACAGTACAAACAGCGCCGTCGCTATCAGGTAGGCAATTTCCAGAATCGTTTCGCTCGCGAACATGTTCAGGATTTCCTCGGCCCGCTGGCTTTGAACATTTTCAACATCCGGTCCGTAATGATGAAGCCGCCGACGATATTGCTCGTCGCGGCCACGATGGCGATCGTCCCTAGAATCTTCGCCAGGTTGCTCTTGCCTTCGCCCGCCAGGATGATCGCTCCCACCACCGCGATTGCGTCCAAGGCGTTTGTCAGCGACATCAGCGGCGTGTGCAGCAGCGGTGAAACCCTGCGAATCACTTCAAATCCAATGAACGCAGCCAGCAAAAACACGTACAAGCTGGTAATTAAGTCCATCTGCGGCATCAGGCCCCTCCTGCGGGCGCGGCCACCAGCGCCGGCATCTTGAAAAATTCTCTCGCCCGCGCGTTTACGACTTCGCTGTCGCGCGTCACCAGCGTCTCCCGGATAATTTCATCCTGAAGGTTCAAATTCACCTTGCCGTCCTTTACCACGTGCAGCAGAAACGCGCTGATATTCTTCGCGAACATCTGACTCGCGTGATACGGCACCGTCCCCGCCAGGTTGTATTCGCCGATGATGGTCACGTTGTGTTCCATCGTCACCTCGTCGGGTTTCGTCAGTTCGCAGTTGCCGCCGCGTTCCGCCGCCAGGTCCACGATCACCGAGCCCGGCGCCATCCGCTCTACCATCTCCTTCGTCACCAGCACCGGCGATTTCTTACCGGGAATCACCGCCGCCGTAATCACCACGTCGCTCTCCGCGATCACCTTCCCCAGCAGTTCCCGCTGCTTTGCGTAAAAGTTCTCGTCTTGCGCTGTTCCGTAGCCTCGCGCGTCCTGCGCGTCTTTCGCTTCAATCGCCAGCTCCACGAACCGCCCGCCCAGGCTCTGCACCTGCTCCTTCGCCGCCGGCCGCATGTCATACGCGGAAACCACCGCGCCCAGCCGTCGCGCCGTCGCAATTGCCTGCAATCCCGCCACGCCAGCCCCGATAATCAGCACGCGCGCCGGAGCAATCGTGCCCGCCGCCGTCGTCAACATCGGAAACATCCGTGGCAATTTATCCGCGGCCACCAGCACCGCCTTATATCCCGAAATCGTGGCCATCGAAGACAACGCGTCCATGCTCTGCGCCCGCGTCGACCGCGGCATTAATTCCACCGCAAACGAAGTCACCCCGCACGCAGCTATTTCCTGTATCGTCTGGATCGTTCCCAGCGGCCGCATAAAGCCCATAACTGCCTGGCCCTTGCGGAAAAGCGAAAGGTCCGCGTTCCCATTCTTGTCGTTCGCGCCATAAACCAGAAATTGCACGATAATATCCGCCGCGCGAAACAATTCCGCTCGCGCCTGCACGATCTTCGCGCCCTTCTCCTCGTAATCCTTGTCCGGATATCCCGCCGCCAGTCCCGCTCCCACTTCCACGTGGACTTCCATCCCCGCTTTCTTCAGGCTTGGAATCACCGCCGGCACCAGCCCCACCCGCCGCTCTTTCGGATAAATCTCCCGGGGCACACCAACAATCATGCGCCCTCCTTCCTGAACATTTGAGTTCGTGCGGGTCGGAGCTTGAACTCCGACATAAAGCCCGTGTCATCCATGCGCATTAGCCTCTGACGAACTGGTTCTGCAGCGTTTCTTTAGTCCGCATCGTCTGTGTCTTCCGTTTTTCCACACCACCCGCGTCCTGCAATCGCACTATGGCCTTCTATAAGTGAATACGAAATAGAAACTGTTACGGAATCGGGGTCAGAGCGAGTGCCCCTATTCTGCGGAAAGGTAGTCATCATGCTGCAGACACGCACCACAAACCCAGGTCAATTTTCATGAACTCCGAAATTCTATCTCCAATTCACCAGCTTGTGTAGGGGCGGCTTTATGGCGCCTCTTCTGTGGCATAGGCATTCCTGCCTGTGCACCTTGAAGCCTGCCACGCCTAATCCGTTTCATCCAAAAACGATCCTCTGGACTTTTTCCAATTCTTCACTTTCTTAATTCAGTCCCGCAAAAATCCCTTTCGCCTCCTTCAACCTCTCCATCACCAACTTCTTCTCCTCCGCCGAATTCCAATCCGGATAAGCCGCCGTCGCTTCCATTGTCCGGTCAATCCACGCCTCAAAATACTCCGCATCCTTCTTCGCATACGCCCGCTTCCCGCCAATCGTCACATACACCGGGCTCGTCGTCGCATACGCATAAAAATCCATCACCGGCCACCGCGGCGCGTCGCTCCATGCCCGCAGCACGCACCACCCGCTCTCGTTCAGCGCGATCTCGCCCGAAAAATCTCCCGCGTCCTTTGCCTCTGTCAAAAACGATTTCACCACCTTGCCGTTACAAACAATTTCCAGGTGCTCCACCGGCACAATCGAGCGCAGCCTGGCGGTGAAGGGAACTGCGCTCTGCGCGGCGTCGAACTTCACTTCGTCACCAACCCGCTTCCCGCCCAGCGAAAATCCCACCAGCGGTCCGTTCGTCGCAAACGTCCGCCCCTGCCGCAGCCCATCCATCCACGTGCCCGTGTTCGCCGGCCACTCCGGCGTCCACACATACACGCGGTCAAACCCGATCTGTCCGCGGATCGGCGCCGCATAATTCGTTGTCGCGTCCGTTCCCCCGCCCGCCGGCAGCTTGAATCCCAAATTCAGCAGCTTATACCACACCTCCGCCGTGGACTTGTGATCGCTGAACCCCACAATCTCCATGTAATCCAGCTTGCCTAGCGCCACGTCCACCGGCAGTTCGTCCGTAATCCTCTGCGCTGGTTTCGCATATGGGTCCGGCACCGCATCGAACGGATGTACCGCCCCCACCAGCGCCCCCTGTTCGTGCGCCATGTCGTACACATCCGCGTTCATCGGATACAAACTCGATGCCGCCGTCTGCGGATACCCCGCATATCCCGGTAGCAGCAAGTAATCCTTCTCTTGCAATATTCCGCGATGTCCCCAATAGCTCGTGTGATACTCCTGTCCCTTCACAAGCAGCGCCTCTCCATCGTTCTCCCCAATCCGCGGAGGCACCACAAAAGTCTCATCCGGAATCCGCTGCTCCTTGTTCACAATCAACTCATTGATTACCTCAAGCCCTTCCGCCTTCGCCTGCGTCCACAAATGGCTCGCATAATTCCGGTACGTTCCCGCGTAATTCATGTGCACATGCAAGTCCGAACTCACCCAGTGCCCTTCGCCGGGGTTCTCGAAATCAATGGGGGTCAGCTCTACCGCCACGTTCCGCGTCTCTCCCGCCTTCACCTCCACCGTCGCCTCGAATGGCTTTTCGTTCATTCCCCGTGAAATCCGCACCTGCACTTTTCCCGGAGGTACCTCCACCGTCACCTCGCGCTCCGTCTCTGGATAAAAATAGTGCGCCTCGTACGCCTGCTCCTTCCGGTCGAAACCGTCATCTGCAAAAATCCACGCATCCTCCGGCGCATGGAACTTCCCCTGCTCATCCACCACGGACATCCTTGCAAAATTCGAAACAAATGCACCCTGCCTCACTTGGATCTCCACCCGCCCCGTCGCTCGCAACGTCTTCCGCGTCTCGATCTTGAGCACATGCCGCTCCGCCCCCGGAATGGTCTGCCAGAAAATCTCCGTACCTCCAGGCTGGTTCGAAATCCCCGCAATCTTCTTCCCGTCCGGCGACCATCGCGCATTCGTTTCATCCCACTCCGCATACGACACCGGAAACGCGTCCCCGCCCTTCGCTGGCATCACCCAAAGGCTCTGCCACTGCCTACCCAGATACGAGCTGTACACCATCCGCGATCCATCCGGCGAAAAGTCCGGCCGCGCCTTCCAGCTCGTCTCCTCGTAATGAATCTCGCGGGCAACCGCGCCAGGTTTCGCCTCCATCCGCCAGAATCCTCCGGTCCCGTAAATATGTCTACGGTTCGAAACAAACAAAATCTCCTTCCCATCCCGCGTCCACGTTGGATTGATCTCCATATCCCACGTGCTGTAGTAATAGCGGGGCAGGGAACTCTTCGTTTCCCCCGTCAACCGCGATACATTCTCCAGCGTTCCATTCCTCACCTCCGCGGAGAACACATGGAATCGCCCGTGAAATTGCGTCGAAACCCAGACAATCCTTTTCCCATCCGGCGACCACCGCGGCTCCACGTTCACTGCTCCACCGCTCGTCAGCTGTTTCGTTTTTCCCGTTGCCACATCCAGCAGCCACAGCTCTATCGCATCCTTCTGATACGACGCATAAATCACGCTCTTCCCATCCGGTGCCCAATCCGGCTGGTAGTCGTACCCCGGCCCATCCGTCAGTTGCACCGCTTCAGCACCATCCAGTTTCTGTCGCCACAGTGACCCCGCCATCGAATACACCAACTTCTCCGAACCCGGCCCCCAGCTCACCCAACTCGGCCCGCTCGTCAGCTGCGGCAAATACAATTCCCGGTAATAATAAGCATGCGGCTCATCAATCTGCCCCAGCACCGGCCGCCTCTGTCCAAAACCCGGCGCCGCCATCACCGCTCCAATTACCACAGTCGCCCAAACCACTTTCACCATCCATCTCACTGCATCCTCCATCGCACCCGTCTCCGTTGCCTCTGCTCTCCTCTGCTAACTCTGTGGTGAAATCCTTCCAATCGCTTTCCCGCTGCAACTCTTGTGTAGGGGCGGCTTCATGCCGCCTTCTTCTCTCCTCTTTCCTCCTCCTTCCTTCTTCTCTCTGCGTTCTCTGTGCCTCTGCGTTTAGTTCTCTTCCTCCGTCTCTATTCAACCGCCGCTCCCCATTCCCGTCTCGCATCCTACTTCAAAAAACAAAAGGGCGCAGCCCAGCCGCGCCCTCGGAATCCTTCTTCACTTCCAACTGCCAACTACCGACTACCGACTTTTTCCCTCACCCCAATCCCACCTTGCTCAACGGCATCTCCCGATATCTCTTCCCCGTCGCCGCAAAGATCGCGTTATAAAGCGCAGGCGCAAACGGCGGCAGCCCCGGTTCGCCCACTCCCGCTGGCGGCGCTTCGCTCGCCACGATGTGCACGTTCGTCTCTCGCGGCGCCACATTCATCCGCGCCACCTGGTACGTGTCAAAATTCGTCTGATCAATCACACCGTTCGTCGCGGTGATCTCCCCATACATCGCCAGGCTTGTTCCCATCACCGCCGCGCCCTCAAACTGCTGTCGCACCGTCAGCGGATTCACAATCGTCCCCGCATCCAGCGCCGTATCCACACGCTGAATCTTCACCTGGCCATCTTTCACTTCCGCCTGCACCACCGTTGCCACATACGTCAAAAAGCTCCGGTGCACCGCAATCCCCATCCCGAATCCATTCCCGTTCTTCTGCTTGCCCCAGCCCGATTTCTCCGCCGCCATCTGCACAACGCGCCGCAGTCGCGCCACGTCAATCGGATATTGCTCGTAATCCCCGTCGTAATTCGTGTAGTCCTTCGGCAATTCGCTCTTCGGAATAATTCGGTTCGGCCCCAGCAGCGCCAGCCGATATTCCACCGGATCTTTCCCCGCCGCATGCGCCAGCTCATCCGTGAAGGACTGCACTCCATATGCGTGATACACATTCGCTACTGACCGCAGCCACCCGATCCGCGTATGCGCCGTCGCCGGCCCGTTCTCCGCCCGGTGATTCGCCAGCGCATACGGCACATCGCTGAACCCCAGCCCGATCTCACCTGCGTCCGCATAGTCCGTCTTGTCAAACGTCGAAGCAATCGGTGGAAACACGCTGCGCTGCAGCCATGCCGTCGGCTTCCCGTCCGCTCCCACCGCAGCCTTGAAATACATCGCCGCCACGGAATGGAACGAATCGAACTGAATGTCGTCCTCCCGGCTCCACACCACTTTCACCGGCTTTCCCGTCTGCTTCGACAAGATGGCCGCTTCTACGATGAAATCCGGAAATGACTTCCGCCCGAATCCTCCGCCCAGCAGCGTCACATGCACCGTCACATCTTCTTTCTTGATTCCCAGCGCGCCCGCCACTGCCTCCTGCGCTCCTTGTGGACTCTGCGTCGGCGCCCATACTTCCACCTTCCCATCCTTATACGAAGCCAGCGCCGCCGGCGGCTCCATCGAAGCGTGCGCCAGCATCGGCGCATAATATTGCGCCTCGATCACCCTCCCGCCCTTCGCGAACTCCGCGTCCACGTTCCCGTTTTCCCGCACCACCTTGCCCGGCTTCAGCGAAGTCGCTTCCAGTTCCTTCCGGTACGCATCCGAATTCCACGAAGCGTGCTCGCTCTTCACCCATTCCACCTTCAATTTCTTCTTTCCCTGAAACGCCGCCCAGGTGTTATCCGCGATCACAGCCACGCCGCCCAATTGCTGGAACAGCACCGGCGGCTTGAACGTGTCAATCGTCGCCGTTTGCTTTACGCCCGCCACCTTCAGCGTCGCCGCATCGTCCACATTCTTCACCGTGCTTCCATACACCGGCGGATGCATCACCGTCGCGTACAGCATCCCGTCCACGCGCACATCTTGTCCATAATGCGCGCGCCCCGAACTCATATCCGTCAGGTCGTACCCCTTCTTCGGCTTTCCGATGTAGCGCCAATCGCTCCGCTTCTTTAGCGTCAGCTCTTCCTTTTTCGGCACTGGCTGTTTCGCCGCCGCGCTCGCCAGCTCTCCATAAGTCGCTTTCTTCCCGCTCGCCTTGTGCATTACGACGCCGAGTTCCGTCGTGCACTCCTTCTCCGGCACGCCCCACTGCGCCGCCGCCGCGCGCACCAGCATCAATCGCCCCGTCGCCCCCGATTCCCGCAGCGCATCAAAGAAACTCCGCACCGAATGCGACCCGTCGGTATCCTGGTCCCCATAATCCTTGTTTCCTTCGCCCTGCACTACCTTCACACGGTTCCAGTCGGCATCCAGTTCGTCCGCCACAATCATCGGCAACCCCGTGCGGTCGCCGCTTCCCATCTCCGAGCGGTGCGCCACGATGTACACCGTCCCGTCCGTCGCAATCGCCAGGTACACATTTGGCTTCAGCGCCGCATCCGCCAGGCCTTCCGTTGCGCCCGCCTTTTCGCCGCCCAGAACACTCCCGGGCATATACTGCGCGCTCAACATAAACGCGCCCGCGCCCACCATCCCCTTCAAAAATCCGCGACGGCTCACATTTTCGATTTGAATCATGTCCTCACCCGGCGCCAATCGTTCGAAAATCTCTTAAAATTCGTCTACTTCCACCCTCTATCCTACCTTTTTTCTGTCGGCTGTAAACTGTTGGCTGTCAACTGTACTGTCAACTTTCTTTCTCGCCACAAGGCACTGTTTCGTTGCTTCTCTTTCTCTCCACTGGCATACTCATCTCCCCGCACTCCGGAGCCAACACTTATGCATCGTGAATATCATCGCTGGTATTCCCCGCGCCTCGGCCTCGAACTTGGCGTCGTCATGTATGGCCACTATGGCCCGCCGCTCCTCGGCTTTCCCACCAGCGCCGGCGACGAATGGGAACTCCAGGGCCAAAGCATGGTCGGCGCGCTCGCCCCCTTCATCGACGCTGGCCGCATCAAGCTCTACACCGTCAATTCCATCAACGGCCTCAGCTTCTACAATAAATCCGCACATCCCTTCCATCGCAGCTATGTCCAGTCCGTCTTCGACTCCTACCTCCGCGAAGAAGTAGCCCCCTTCATCTGGACCACCTGCCAGTCCCGCGTCGGCATCGCCACCATGGGCGCTTCCTTTGGCGCGTATCACGCCGCTAACGCGCTTTTCAAGCATCCCGACGTCTTCAAGCGCTGCTTCGCCATGTCCGGCGTCTACGACCTCCGCAATTTCATGGACGGCCTCTACGACGACAATTTCTATTTCAACAATCCCGTCGATTACATGGCCAATCTTTCCGATCCCTGGTATTTCGAGCAACTCGCCTCTTGCGATATCCACCTCATCACCGGCACCGGTCCCTGGGAGCACAGCGGCCCCACCTATCGCATGTCCGAAGTCCTCAATAGCAAGGGTATCCGCCATTCCGTGGATAACTGGGGTCCCGAAGGCGGCCACGACTGGCCCTACTGGAAGCACCAAATGGGCACCTACCTCGCCCAACTCTACTAATTCCCGGTAGCGCCTGCTTCTAGCAGGCCAGCATGTAAAGGCCCGCCTCCCGAAGCGGGCCGCTCTTATTCTCTTCCGGCTCATATATCGCGCTGGCCTTTTAAGCCAGACTCTTTCATGTCATATTTTGACCAGAGCAAATCCAGGATAGGACGCGGGATGAAGAAAAGCCGAAAACCCAAGCACAAGCCGCCCCGCAGCGCCAGCCAAACGAAAAAATCGCGCCGTACCACGAGACGCGCAAAACCCCAGATCACCAGTCCTAAACTCGGATTGGGCTCAGAAATTGCCGCTCTGTTTCGTGGAATAGGTCTAAAAGAAGGCGAGGAATTTCCGGAATTGCGCGGATTTACAATTAAACCCGCTGACTTCAGCAATCACTGACCTAGCCGCCCTTGTGATGCGGAGCCGAACCTGAGCCTTCGGTCAGTCCCCATCACGCGTATCACGTTGCTGAAGAAGTTTCACCATCTCAGGAACAGCCGAGAGAATCGATCCACGGGCTGACCGAATATCGAATCCGGCGCAGACGCATTCGAACGTTGAATCATGAAAGGCCAAAATGATGTGCTGCATTGCCCAAAACCGTTTAGGGTTGTGCTGTCGATGAACCGAGTTCATGCTTTCTAACCTTCGGATCCAGGAAGAGTCTTCTACCCGGGATGCACTGTACGGCCTTAAGCCGCGATCAAACAGCGGGTGGCCCGCGAACGCTTCATCGTTCGGTGGGCCAAACATGTACGCCATATATCCGTTGAATCGTACAAGAGCAAGCGGTTCGTTGCTCGTGGCAGGGTCAACGACCCTGACTGATGAGCCATTCCATCCCGGCGGAACTTCCTGTACATAGAAGGCAAGCACGACCCGCAGTTCGTCAGCCATCACCAAAGGGAGGGGAGCCCCAACTGAAGACTGAGGCATACCAGCGAGGGGCACTACTTTGTCCCTCTCATCTATCTGGTACATAGTGCGATTCCTAACTAGGCGTTCGTCTTGCTATGCCAACCCCAAATGGTCCATCTGATACCGCCCTTTGCTGATCACCTGGTCCGTATCAATCCAGACATCGCACTCCCGCGTCAACACGTCCACGTGCGTCCGCGACTTCCAATCCGCATGCGTTTGGCTTCCATACGGGTCCCCAAACGCAATATGCACTCCCGGGAATTTCTCGTCCTGCAGTAAGTTCCCGATCATCCCGGTCAATCCCAGATTCGTCCCGAAGGCCAGCTCGCCCACGCGGTCGCTGTTCTCATCCGTATGGCAATACTTCCAGAACTCTTCTTCCAAATCCTTCCGCTGGCACTCCGCGCGCACCAGTCGCCCGCCCTCAATCTCCAGCACCAGCGGCGTCTCCTGCAAATCTCCATATTTTCCATTGAAGTAGTCGCCCGCCGTCGCGTCGCAAACAAACCTTCCATCCACCGTCCCCGGCGTCGTGAACACTTCCCCCGCCGGCAAATTCGACCAATACCTCGGGCTGATCAGCCCGCTCGTCTTCACCCAATCCAGCCCACGCTCGAAATGCGCGTTAAACGAAGTTCCCGCCTCGGTCTTCACCGTTAGCGTCTCCGCCTTCAACATCCGCTCGCGCAGACGATCGCTCAGCCGGTCCACCATCCGGTAATCCGCGCGCATCCCCTGCTGCATGATCTCCGGCGTCACGCCCACCATGTGCGCGTAGCGGATCTGCCTCCGCTCTACCACCTTCACGATGGACATCCGCGCGCCCAACTCGCCTGGCTGCGGCGTCATGCACAGCACGCCCACGTCCGCCGTCTCCAGCGTCTCCAGCACCAACTCCGGCGCGCCCTTCATCGGCCGCGGGCCAAAATCCTCAAGCAGCAATCCCGTCGCAATGGCGCCGCATTGATCCAGCGCCTTCTCCAGGCTCGCCGCCACGCTGCGGCTCACCTCATCCGCAATTAGCGCCACATGTTCGCCCGGCCGCACACCCAGGCATACATCCACGGCGTTTTTCGCGCCGGGCATCAATTCATTGGGAGCAATTCCGAAGAACATCTCTATATTTTACCGAATTTTCTTTCCCCGCCAAACACTCCGTCCCAAAAAGTAGCGGCCGCCTTCAGCCGGCCCAACTCCCAACTCCCAACTCCCAACTCCCAACTCCCGACTCCCGACTACAAACTACCGGCTTCCAACTCCCCGCGCCTTCTTCGGCTCCACTCGAAACGACGGAATCTGCCCGCCGCCGCTCGTCACATTCGCCAGGCCGCTCGCGCTCAACCGCGTCAGAAATCCCGCCAGCTTGCCGCGGAACAAATACGGCGCAAAATCCACCAGCATGTCCTTGAACTCCACCTTTCCACCCGCTCCGATATATGGGAACTCTCCCCTCCGCACCGCGATCTTCTCCTGCACAATCCAGCAGCCGCGACCCTCGCCCGGCAGCGCCCCCTCGATCGCCAGGTCCCACTGTTTTGCTTCCGTCTCCCAGCCCAGTGTCACGCCCGTACCGCCGTACTCATCGCTCGGCTTGATCACCAGTTCATCTTTGTTTTTCCGGATGTACTCCAACAGCTCAATCGGCTTCCCGCTGCGATCCGTCTTCACGTCCTCCACCACGCGCGTCCATGGCACGTGCCGCTCGATCACTTCGCGTTCTTCGCCCGAAAACAGCTTCGCGTTCTTTCCATCCGTCAGCACCGCAAAAAATGCCTTCACATGTGGAATCTTGCACCGGAAATTGTTCGCCACGCAGACCGCTTGTGCTTCATATGCCTTCATCAGCGCTTCGCACTCTTTTGGCCGAGCCAAAATGTCGTTGATCAGCACTCGCCGGTACACAAAATCAATCTTCTTGCCCTTTGCCGTCAGCTTTTTCCCGTCCCAATCCAGATCCCGCGGGTCGGCCAACACCACTGGCACGCGCAGCTTCTCAAACCGATCCTTCAAAATCTGGAATTCGCTCCAGGTCGGCACCTCTTTCCAGTCCGTGATCAGCATTTGGGGCTGCCGCGTCGTCCCGCCCCATTCCATATACGTCTGCATCAACGCATCCAGCAATTTCGCGCTTAGCGGATAGCTGTGCACCTCAAACCGCTTCGCAAACTCCTTCATTACCGGCAAGCCGCGGAATATCTCCGCCAGCGTCTCCGTGTATCCCGCTCCCGCTGGAGACTCCCCGTTGTACTCCGCAAATTTCAATGATCCGGGCAGCAGAAATGCGTCCACGCGCGAAGCCGTGCTCGCCGGGCCCTTTCCCGCCGGCAGCCGCACCAGCCGCTCTTCTTCTGGCCTTAAGTGAAATTCCGCCAGCAGGGAAGCGTTTTCCATCGCTGCACTGGCTACCTTCTCCGCTATGCGCGCCATCGCCTCCGTCGCTCGCCGCACGCGCTCTTCATCCGCTGCCGAAAGGAAAAACGGCCGCAGAAACGGGCAGTGCACGCGTTTCCCAAACGTCATCTTTGCCGCGCGTAATGTTTTCAGGAACTCTTTCGGAAGGTCAGGTGACTTTTCGAGAATCGGCCGCAGCAGTTCGTCCCAGCTCTCCACTGGATCGCTGCTCGGCGTCGCTCTGGTTGCCGCACTCATCGCCCCAGGCCGCTCGAAGGCGCTCCCTGCGCCGCCTGCGCCACGCGCGGCGCTCCCGTGAATCCCGCCGCGCTACCCATTCCCAGCATCTCTTCCCACTTCGGCCAGGTATTCGCGATATTCCCGTGCAGCGCGCGGTCAATCACCAGCCGCGACATCTTGTCCACCACGTGCTCGAAGTAAAATTCCGTGATCCGGTCGCGCTCGAAATCCGGCGCCGGATTCAGAAAATCAATTGCATACGGCACGTTATCCTTGATCGCAAACTCGATCGTATTCATCTCGTAGCCCAGCGCCTGGTTGATCGTTTGCGCGTCCTTCACCACCCGTGCTCCCACTTCCTTCGACAAATAATTGTGCTCCACGATGTACTTCCTCGCCTTGGGGTCGTACACCACCGGCGTAATATCCATCTTTCCGAATGTGAAGCACCGCACGTACTGCTCGAAATCGATGAACTCCTGCAGCGTCATGCAATACGGCGCCGTCTTGTCGTAAGCCTCCCACAACTCTTCCTTGTTGTTCACCTTGTAGACGTGCTTCCACCCGCCGCCCGAAAACGGTTTCAGAATTGCCGGCCGACCCACGTAATCCAGCAGTCCGTCCCAATCGATCGGATAATTCATGTTCCGCAGCGACTCGGCGTTGATATCCACGTCCGCCGGATAACCCTTCTGCGGCAGCAGCACCGTCTTCGGAATTGCCACGCCAAGTTTCGCGGCCACCGAATAGTTGAAATATTTGTCGTCCGCCGTCCACCAGAACGGGTTGTTGATCACATACGTCCCTTGCAGCACTGCGTGCTTCAGATAGCCGCGGTAATACTCCACCTCGTGCGACAGCCGGTCCACGATCACGCTGTATTCCGCCGGCTCGTTCATCTTCGTCCCGCCCAGCTTCACAAACTCCGCCGTCACCCCATCCTTCTTCCCAAGCTCGTTCACACGTTCAATAAACGCCGGAGGAAAACTAAACTCCCGCCCGCAAATCAGTCCCACCTTCTTCATCTCTTCCTCCTCGGGTGCCCCACCTTCCACATTTGAGGATGTGGGTTTTTCTTACTCTCTTCCATCTGTAATGTAGCGCTGGCCTTTATGCCAGCCTTTCTTCTCTGCGCTTCCTCTGCGCTCTCTGCGTCTCTGCGTTAGGCTTTTCTTCTCCGAAAGTCCTTACCTTTTCTAATTAATTGCCCCCGCCGAATTCGACCTCGCATCCATTACGCTCGCCCGCGTCTCCGCCACCAGATGCCGCACCACATCCTTCAGATCGCCCGTCTGCTGGTATACCCGCAGCTGCCGCTCCGCGCTCGTCCCTTCATTTAATATCGTGTGAATATATTCGATCGCCCCGCGGCTCCCCAGATCGTCCACTACGTCATCCACCAGCTCCAGCAACTCATACATCAACTCCCGCATCGGCACTTCCGCCTCGCGCCCGAAATCAATCAGCTTCCCTTCGATCCCGTAGCGCGCTGCCCGCCACTTGTTCTCTTCGATCAGCGCCCGCCGGTAAATCCGCCAGCTCTGGTTGCTCGTATAGAGCCGGTGCAGTTTCACGATAATCGCCTGCGTCAGCGCCGCGATGGCCACCGCCTCTTCCACCTTTGTTGTCGTGTCAAACAGCCGGAACTCCAGCGTTCCGTACGTCGGATGCGGCCGCACATCCCACCAGATCTTTTTTCCGTTATCAATGCAGTTCAGCTTGATCAGCAGGTTTACGTAATTTTCGTATGCGCTCCACGAATCAAACAGCTCCGGTATCCCCGTCCGCGGAAACCGGCGAAACACCGTCGTCCGGAACGACTTCAATCCCGTGTTTCTCCCCATCCAGAAAGGAGAACTGGTCGATAGCGCCAGCAGGTGCGGCAGGAAATATCGCACCATGTTCATCATGTCGATCGTCGTCTGTTTGTCTGGCATGGAGATGTGGATGTGCATCCCGAAGATCAGCAACGACCTTGCCAACTGCCCCATCTCTTCCACGATGTGCTGGTAGCGTTCGCCCGGCGAAATCACCTGGTCAATCCAGCTCGAAAATGGGTGGGTCCCCGCCGCGGCCACCCGCAGGCCCGTGCTTTCCGCCGCCATCACCAGTTCGCTCCGCGTCCGGTGCATCTCCAGCCGCAGCTCGCTCGCGTTTTCGCAAATCTTCGTTCCGGTCTCCACGATCGATTGGTGCATCTCCTGCTTCACCAGGTCGCCAACACCTCGCGCCGCCGCCGAGCTGATCAGTTGCACCACGTGCGAACGCAGCTCCAGCGTCTCTGGATCAATAATTTGGAATTCCTCTTCGACACCGATCGTGAAGCGGTGAGCCATCTTGGCCCTCCCGGCTGCGTGGTCTTATTCGGGGACTCAGGGACACATATCATACTCCTCCCCCGTTAAAATCACAGCCTCCCCAGCTCTTGGGTACCGCCCACTAGCTCAGCCTCAGCCTGCAAACCATTAGCACTCGCAGGAATTTGTCCGTGTGCCGCGCCAATCTCGCATGTCATTGTTATGAGAAGTACTTTGTGATATGAAGTAAGCGCAATGACCGTATTTGACTTGTTATTTCTCCTTCTCTTCTTTGCCACCACGGTTTCCTTGTTAGCCGCCGCGTGGCTTGGGTTGCGGGGCCAGCGTCGCCGCGCAGGCAAGATTCTTGTGCGCATTCTGATGGGTGCCGCGGTGTATTTCGCGGCGATCATCGCCGTCTCTTTGGCTTCTCCACGCCGCGTGATGAAAACGGGAGAACGCCAGTGCTCTGACGACATGTGTGTTTCCGTCAATGGTTACAGTAAATCTCCGGGAAAAGCAGGCATCGAATACCGCGTCGAAGTGGGACTATTCAACCAGGGGCGCGGCGTGAGTCAGAGGGAGAACAATCTCGTGATGTATCTGACCGATGACCAAGGGCGGCGCTACGATCCAGTCCTTGGCAATCGGGATACTCCCTTGAACATACTGTTGCGGCCGCAGGACTCGGCCGTAGCGACACGCTTGTTCTTGATTCCAGAAACCGCGAAAGGCGTCAGCGCTGTGATTACCCACGAAGGAGGATTCCCTATCAGATGGTTCATCATTGACTACGACACGTGGTTTCGAAAGCCGCCGGTTGTGCCACTTTCATCATAGAGTTCGCCCCGCCACGTTAAGGCATGTTGAAACGAGCTAGCCTCCTCTACCCAATCACCTCATACACACTGCTGACCAGCCCGCTCTTGTAATCCCTCGTCCTCACATGCCTCAACGGAATATCCTTCAGCACTCGCCCAAACAGGGGAATCCCCTCCCCAATCAGCACCGGCACGCGCGTAATCGTCAGATCATGGATCAGCCCGGCGCGTAAAAATTCCTGCACCGTTTCCCCGCCATCCACATACACATGCTTCGCCCCGCTGGCCGCAAGCCTCGACGCAATCTCATTGGGGTCCCCGCTCATCGGCTCCACGCGTGCGCCAAACCCTGATGCCTCCAGCGGCCGATGCGTCAATACCACAACCCGCTTCCCCCCATACGGCCATTCCGACATCTTCGCCACCACATCAAACGTGTTCCGCCCAATCAAAAGCGTGTCAATACTCGCCATGAACTCCACATACCCATGTTCCTCTCCCCCCTCTCCCAGGAAGTCATAAGCGCCATCCCGCCGCGCGATAAACCCATCCAGACTCGTTCCCACAAACACCGAACACCTCATGCCAGCCCTCCTGCCACGAATCGCCCGCTAGTCTAACCTTCTCGCGCTGCCTCGTCACATCCCGGCTGCCGCTATACCTGCCGCGGTCACCTTGGACACCCGCTGCGCTATCACTTCCCTTTATCCGCTTCTTTGCAGCTATCTGGGCCGCAGCAGCTTCCGGCATGGCTCCTCCACGAGGTAGTACGACGCCACAGACGCAGCTACCGTGGCCAGGAACGCCAGAGCGGCGCGCGGCGCCCAGGGCAGGGAGGGCACCTGGCCGACAACCGTGGAAATGACCGTGGAATGCAAAAGATACAGGCTATAGCTGGCATCTCCGAGCAAAATCAGTAGGCGTGACTCCAGTAACCTGGCCCAGCTGGGTCGCAACGCCAAGCCATAAATAATCGCGGCGAACGCCGGTGAAAGAAACCCCGCGGAAATCATCGGACGCGGAATTCGATCCGCCACGAGCACCAGCGTCAAGACCACCCCGACCCCGAACAGCACCAGCGGAGTGGCCAGCGCTGGCTTGTTCTTTGCGGATAAGAACAGGCGTCCCGCAAATATCCCCACGAGAAACTCCGGCAACCGCAGCAATGGATTAAAGCTCAACACATTCTTCCAGAGCAGCGTAGTCTCCCCCGAGTTGATCTTGTCGATTCCGTCTGGATGCACCACGATATAGAGCGCCGAAATCGTCAAGCTTACCAACGACCAAAAAATTACCGCCCAAAACAATTTCCCGGCGGCGAACTCACTGCTCCAAATCAATATTGCGGGAAACACCATATAGAAAAACGCTTCGACCGACAAACTCCAGCACACCGCGTTCCAGGTCAACGCCGCTTGCGGGAACCAAGACTGCATGAGTGTCAGTGTCAGTGCGCAGGCTGCGGCGAGATGTTCTTTGCTCCAGGCCAGGAACGGGATCTCCAAGTGGCGAACCGCATAAAAGAAAAACGGCGCGCTCACCAGTAGAGACACTGCATAGGCCGGATAAATTCGCGCAAAACGCGCCTGCCAGAACCTTCTCGGCTTTACCCCGGACCCGGCATACGTGTAGACAAGGATAAATCCGGAAAGCACGAAGAATAGATTTACCCCGATGTAACCGACTGCTGCAAAGTTTTCGTACCACCACGGGCCGGGCGGGAGAAGCCCCTCGATGCGCATATGAAACACGACCACGTGCACAGCGGCGAAGAAGCGCAGCGCCGTGAGCGCCTTTAGTTTGGGCAATGCCCCGTGTGGTGCCTCCGAAACCCGGTTTGCCGTGGATATCTCCCGCATTGTGACTCGTATAGACGACGAGTTCGGGTCAATGGTCGCATTGCTCCAGTGTGGAGTAAATCGGCAAGCTAAATGGATGTTGGCACGAAGATCTTATTTCTTTCTCGTATAAGACATCTTCTATTGGGCGAAACACGCCTTCACTCTCTTTAATCCGCCCCATGCTTCAAACAACCGCTCAGCCTGGGCGGCAATCTCCTCCGCCTCCCGCGGCTTGCCATTCCCCGATCCCGGATACACCACATAAACAATATTTTTGTCCTGTCCGCCAGTACGGGCGTCCGAATCAATGTCCAAGGCGTCGGCCAGTGCAATCGATCCTTCGCCGACCGGAAGCCTCGCTGCGCTTTCATCGGCCACGATTGCTCCCGCGACCTTTCCGTTCTTCAGGTTCACCACCGTTGCAAAGTCGCCCAGCTTCGCAAAGTGCAAGGCCCTTGGATGCAGCACCACGTAAGGAATTTCCGCGGCATCCACATACCTTTTTGGATCCCCAACACTTGCACGGTCAGGGTCGTACAGCGCCGTCATCGAAACGTAAAATCCTGGCGCAGGATCCCCTTCGCCCTGCAGAATCGGCCGCCCGCCTCTTTTCTGGTTATCCGTGACCAGCGCCCACCAGTTTCCCGGGTGCCCTGCGTGTTTCAATGCATCCAGTCCCGGCGCATCGTCGGGATGATACGCCTGCGCAGCCCCATCCGCATCTATCGCAAAGCCGGATTTATAAATCATCGCCCGGCTATGTCCCGAAGTAGACCACGCCGTAACTCGATGTTCTCGAAAAAGCTTCGTTTTCCCGCAGTGCACCGCCGGAGGTCGCCCGCCGGCGGCGCCAACATCGCCGAACACCAACGCAAAACACAAAATTCCCCAACCCGTTCTCACCATTCTCTTGCGCCTCGTAAATTCATGCTTCGGAATATAATATCAATTTGATGCTGTGCGTCCTCCCCGCCCAGGTACTGTCCCTCACTCCTAAAAAACGCCGGACTTTTCCCCGTGCTGCGCGTATCCTTGAGTCATCCCTTTGGCAAGCTATTCCGGTATGCGATGAAAAGACTCAAGTTCCTTGTATCTCTGCACTCGAATGAAAACGACTTTCAAATGGCACAGGCGAAAGCCGCGGAGGAAGCTGCTCGCAAATTGGGAATCACCGTGGAAATCGCTTTCGCGGACAACGATGCCGTGAATCAGAGCACCCAGATTCTCAAAGCCATCCAGAATCCTGTGGAATCCAGACCAGATGCAATTGTCTTGGAGCCGGTGAGTGGCACCGCGCTCCCTCAGGTCGCCAGGGCTGCCTGCTCCGCGGGCGTGGGATGGGCGGTCTTGAACCGCACTCCGGATTACATACCAGAACTCCGTCGCGCGGCCACGTCCCCATTCTTTACCGTCAGCGCCGATAACGTGGAGATCGGACGCATTCAGGGCAAACAGTTTGCCGCTTTGCTCCCTCGCGGTGGCTCCATTCTTTATATCGAAGGACCCGCCCAAAGCTCTTCGGCCCAGAAACGTACCGCGGGTATGCTCCAGACCAAACCCCCGAATATCCAGGTCTCTACACTCCGGGGAAAATGGACCGCGGAGAGTGCCGAACGCGCCGTCTCTTCCTGGCTCAACCTCGCTACCTCGCAAAAGTCAGTCATTGATCTTGTCAGCGCCCAGGACGACTCCATGGCCATGGGCGCTCGCAAAGCCCTCCAGAAAATCGCCAACCACGAAGAGCAAGCCCGTTGGCTGAGCCTGCCTTTCACAGGCTGCGATGGTCAGCCGGCCGCCGGAGAAGTCTGGGTCCGCAAAGGATGGCTTGCCGCTACGGTTTACGTCCCGCCTCTTGCCGGAAAAGCGATCGAAATTCTCACGAAAGCCATTCAGGACCAATCACAACCGCCGGAGCATACCATGGTCGCGTCGCACTCGATTCCGGCTCTGAACACGCTGGCCCCACGATAGACCAGGAGGAATCGAATCCTCTCAGTGGGTTGTGGGGCGCATAAAGCCCGATCCCCAAATCGCTCTTTTTCGCTAATCCCCGTTGAAATAGCAGGTCATGTCCGCCTGTCATCGGCCGCCCTTGAACTCACCCCGCTATTAAAGTATCTTCGCCGCTCCATCATTCGGCGCGAACATCACACACGAGGTCACAACGTTGCGAACCTACATTTCTCTTCTGGCTCTTGCCGTTCTGGCTCTCTCCCCTTCCGCCCGGCCGCAATCCTTTACCGTCGAACAGGTTCTCAGCTACTCCTTTCCCTCGGGCCTTACCGCCGCCTCGCAGGCTCCCCGCGTGGCCTGGCTGTTCGACGCGCGCGGCGAACGCAACATCTGGGTCGCCGATGGACCCGCGTTTGCCCAAACCGCCCGGCCGGTCACGCATTACTCAGGCGATGACGGCCAGCAAATCGCCAGCGTCCGCCTCACGCCCGACGGCAAGACCGTCCTCTTTGCCCGCGGCTCGGAACTCAACGACGAAGGCGAAAGCGCCGACCCCGATCACAACGTTCACCAGCCCAAGCAGCAGGTCTGGGCTGCCGACGTGGATTCCAGCGAACCTCCACGCCTCCTCGGCGATCTCGGCACCGCCGAAGAGGGCGGGGAAGACATTGAAATCTCCGGTGACGGCAACTGGGCCGTGTGGGCCGCGCACAAGAAACTCTGGCTCGTCAATCTTCATGGAAAAGACCCGGCCAAGGAACTCGCCTATTTCCGCGGCTCAGCCGGCGAGCCCCAGTGGTCTCCTGATTCCAAACTGCTGGCCTTCGTCAGCGATCGCGGCGATCACAGTTTCATCGGTGTCTACGATTTCGCTACGCAGACCGTTCGTTTCATTGCCCCCACGATGGACAAGGACGACATCCCCCGCTGGTCCCCCGACAGCAAGCAGATTCTCTACGTGAAAACCGCGGGCACTCAGATCAAGCTGCCGCTTATCCCCGTTCGCCCGGAACCCTGGTCGATTTGGATCGGCGACGTCAGCAGCACAAAGGCCCGCGAAGTCTGGCACAGCGGAACTTCACCGCGCGATTCTCTTCCGAGCCTCACCGAATCTGCTTCCTTGCAATTTACAGGAGACTCCTTTGTTTTTGCCTCCGAGCAGGATGGCCGAAACCATTTGTACTCCGCCAAAGTCAGCGGCGGCGCTCCCGCTTTGCTCACTCCCGGTGACTTCGACGTCGAAGAAGTCGCCCTCTCTCCCGACCGCAAATCCCTGATCTACACCTCGAATCAGGACGATGTAGACCGCCGCCACATCTGGCGCGTCCCGGTCTCCGGCGGCGCTCCGCTGGCACTCTCCCATGGCGAAACCATCGAATGGAACCCGGTCGTCCTGCCGGACGGCAAAACCGTGCTCTGCCTCGGCTCCACCGCTGTTTCTCCCGCCATGCCTTACCTGCTCACTGCCAGCGGCCGCGAAATGCTTGCCGCGCGAATGCTCCCCAAGGATTACCCGTCCGCGCAACTCGTCGTTCCCCAACAAGTGATCTTCAAGAGCGAAGACGGCCTCGCCCTTCACGGCCAGTTGTTTGTTCCAGCGAATGCACAAGGAAAGAAGCTCCCGGCGCTTGTGTTCATGCATGGTGGCCCCATTCGTCAGATGCTCCTCGGCTTCCATTACATGGACTACTACCACAACGCCTACGCTATGAATCAGTACCTGGCGAATTGCGGCTACATTGTCCTCTCCGTCAACTATCGCCTCGGCGTCATGTATGGACGCGATTTCCGCGAGCCTCCCAACACCGTCTGGCGTGGCGCAGCGGAATATAAAGACGTCCTGGCCGCCGGCCGCTATCTCGAGTCTCTCCCCTCCGTGGATCCTCAACGCATCGGTCTATGGGGAGGCTCTTACGGCGGATTTCTCACCGCCATGGGCCTCGCAAAAAATTCCGACCTCTTCAAGGCCGGCGTGGACTTTCACGGTGTCCACGACTGGTCCGTCTTTCTTACCCAGCGCCCCTTCTTTGGCAGTCTCGCCACGCGCCCTCCGGATCTCGAGGCCGCCGTCAAGCTGGCCTGGGATTCTTCTCCCAACGCCTATATCGACACCTGGCGCTCGCCGGCCCTGCTCATTCACGGCGACGACGACCGCAACGTCCCCATCGAGCAGACCGTCGATCTCGCCCAGCGCCTCCGCGAACACCACGTCCCCTTCGAGCAGATGATGCTCCCCGACGAAATTCACGGCTTTCTCATGTGGAACTCGTGGGTCCGCGCCTATCGCGCCACTGCCGACTTCTTCGACCGCACCCTCAAACAAAATCAACCCATCGGCAACGGCGTCCTTAGCAAATTCTGACCAAGTGCCGCCCTGGACGCCAATAATCGTTAATCGGGAGCTACATCGTAAAACCGAGCTAAACTCCTCATGAAGCGGGCATTTCATCTAAAGGCGGCGGAGAGTGACAGCAAAAAGAATCGAAATTTCGGGTTCTTCTGATTTCATCCAACTGCTTCCATACGACTCCTTGGATAGGCCAAAGCATTTTCAGAATCTTTCAAGATGTTTGGCGTCGGGAGAAAAAGTCTGGGTTGCCGACCTTCCTACGCGCTCCGATAATGATGCCTACGTAGACGCACAAATCGAAGGCGGGCGCGTTATCGCATGGTCTTGGTCTTGCTATCGGGTGGAATTGAACATGGCGTCGGGGTCCATTGAAAACTCTACGTTCACGAAGTAAGAGGCAACTACGTGAGCTGGGAGCGTTACGACCGCTTCCTCAGCAAATTCTGACCGGCGCCGCCCTGGACGCCAGTAATAACGTGATCTCACCCGGCAAGTGGAGCCCAATACCCAACCGCCTGAGCCGGCCGCGTTAATCAGGCACTTTACAAAAAATCATGGATTGAATAGGACTAACGCAGCGACCAGCGCAGGGCCAAGAGTAGCCAAGAACCACAGTCTCGAACCGACGATGCCCGCACCCAAGGCGCATAGCAGCGACGCTCCCCCTGCTCCACAAATCACCACGTATCCCATTAGGTTGTCCTGCGGGAATCTCGGCACCAAAATAAACGCCAAGGGAATTACTGCAAGAAAGATGCTGAGAATGCCCAGCCTCCTCCCTGTCTGATAATCGCGAACGAACATGGCATTCTCACTTCTGGCTCTATGAATTGAGGCCGCATGCGAATTTCCCGCTGCCCGCTCTAACTTGTGATTTGAAACAATTTCCCATTTCTGCTTGAATATCGCCACGGAGAATCATCGTGAAGATCTACAACCTCACAGGCTATCTTATTATTCTTTGCTACCTGCTGGCTTGTGCGTACTTCGCTCCCACTCATCTGGGGCCTTGGCTGGGAATTTTGATTGGCGGAGTTTATTTTATTTCCTGCTGGTTTCTGGCCGGCTTGTATCTGGCCGATGTTCTCCACTTGGGAATCGCTCATCGCGCGCTCGATTACAAGGAATGGTTCATCAAAGCCGTCACCGTTGTGAATAACACCTTCGGTATCTACGTGGAGCCCGTCTCCTGGGTCAATCGCCATCGCTTGCATCATAAACATGCGGACCATCCCGGGGATCCTAATAAACTTTCCGGCGATGGTTTTTGGCGAACCATGGTTCTCTGTGTATTGCCGTATCGCTGCAAGGACAATTTGGCTGGCGACGAAATTTTGAAATCCCGGACGTTTCGCATCGTCGGCAACCCGATTTTCGCAATCCTCGTCCAGGCCGGCAGTTTTTATCTCTTATGGAAGCTTGTTGGAGATCTAAGGTTTGCCGTGGTCATGTGGGTTGGCATGCGGATTTTTGCTCTGTGGGTAAATATGATCCAAAACTATTGGACCCATACCCGGGATTTTGGCTACCGGCGCTACAACGACGACGAAGATAACGCCATGAACATTGGCGAATGGCTGCCCGTAACGGCAACGTTCAGCGCTTGCCTGCAAAATAACCATCACCACTATCCGGGTCTTTTGCGCCTGAGCCATGACGACTCCGAATACGACTTCGGATTTCTAACCGTCAAAATCATGAAAAATTTGGGCTTGGTGCAGGCCACCGCAAGGGGCGCGGAGTTGCCCAAGGACGTTCCCTTGGGCGCGCTCGATTTTTAAGACGTTTTTCTTCTCTTGATAAACGGGTCAATCGTCTGCCGCAAAAAGTCAGGCGCAATCTCTTCGCCGTCCAGACCGTAGTCTTTCGGCCATTCCTCGGGAAAATAATAAGTTCCGAAAATCTTGTCAATCCACGGAAAATGAATCGCAAAATTCTTGTCGATGCCCTCTTTTTGCGAAGTGTGGTGCCAATGGTGGTACCGGGGCATCACCAGAAACTCTTCCAGCCATTTCGCATTGGGACCAAAATTGCAATGCGTCCAGGTGGCGTGCAGGGTTACAAATATCAAATACGCCAGAATGATCGAGTGCGAAAATCCCAGCATCAGGGGAGCAAGGATAAATCCGCGCACCAGCGTGTCGTCCACAAAGTGAGAGCGTGATCCCGCGATCCAGTCCAGCGCCTTCGAAGAATGGTGAACGGCATGGAAACGCCAGAGAAAAGGCACTTTGTGCAAAGCCAGGTGAATAAAATATTCGGCGACGTCCGCCACCACAATGGCCAGGAAAAATTGCAGAATCCACGGCATCCGCGCGATGACTTCTTGAAGCGCCGGAACGCCCAGGTATTTCGTGGTCTGGGTAGCCGGCAATAAAACCAGAAAAGACAGAATCTGCAGCGGCAGATGCGTGGACATGAAGTAAACCATGTCCAAAGTCCAGTCTTTCCGGAATGTTCCTTGCTCCGGATACTGCGGCCACAGCCTCTCGAGCGGCACGTAGATGAGCGCCATCAAAAACAGATCAAGCAAGAACCAGTCCAGGCCGATGGCCGGCCCATCGTGAAACGTCTCGTTAATCTGCACGCTGGATCCGCCCAAAGCCGTTGCCGCGATCGCCAGCAGCATTCCCGTCATCGCCAAAGTCTTTTTCTTGCGCTTAATCGAGGAAATCACCCCGAATAAAATCGCCCCCACGATCAGGCCTTGCATTAAAACGCGCATCGTGTGCATCGGGTAGTGCGGCCGCAGGTCCGGGGTGCTCAGCAGTTGCGGAAAATGCAGGCAAAGGACCCCTCCGAACGAAAGAAACCCGAAAAAGGCCGACAAGATCCCGCTCCACCAGCCCGTACCAAAGCCCGTGGACTCGGCATCGCCAAAGAATTCGTTGATCTTCTGCTCGATCACGATGTTTCTAGTTTACGTTCCACGATTTAGGCGGGCCACAGAAAGATACCGGCCTGACGCTTCCTTATAATCTGTACCCGGGAATCGCCTTTCCTCTTCCGTCTCTCCATTGACGGGGTAGTATCCTACGGGAAAAATTCGGCTATACCCCCTCAAAAAAAATGCCTCGCGAAAATCCCACGCGAAAAAAACACCTGTTCCGGCTTAAGTTTGGGCGAACCGCCACGACCTACTCCAAGAGTTTCCGGTTGTCCAAGTAAATCGTAAAAAGGACACCTGTGAGCGTGAACACAGACAGTAGATCGGCGACGCTTCGGAAGTGCCGACTAATTTCTTCGAGCCGTTTTTCTTCAGGGACACCTTTCAAGATCATTTCCAGCACCAGACTGTTAGTAAATCTGCAGTGAGTCCGTTTCTCGATTTCACCGACTTCGATGTAATCAAACGAGTCGAATGACATCCCATCGAGAGTCTCTTCAACCGTGCGAAACAGGACGTGTCCACCTAGCGAATTACGAACGTCTTCGACTAAAGCTGAATGTTTGTTCAGCAACTTAATTATTTTGGCGTACTGCTTTTGCCATGCGACAGGCTGCTTTTGCAGAACTCGCCTGAACTCAGGGATGGTGTTTAGGGTTTCAATAGTCTTGCGTATCTCCCAAATCGTTTTGACGAGGCTTCGCCAGAAAAACATCTGCCGCCAAAGAGCGGAGTGTTCATCCAGAACCGCAATCCCTTTCTTCCAGACGCCCATCATTTCGAGGAACAAGTCTTCTCGAAGAATGCAAAGGCGTGCCATGCAGACGGCGAAGCGATCACGAGGCGGGAACCATTTCCGAAGCCTAACGGTCTTGATGTATGTGCGAGGCATTACCAGATTGTATCGAGTCACGAAACCGCATGCAGCAGATTGAAAAGCCGCATTTACTCGCGCAACCTGGGTACCGGGACCCACTTGTACGGTAACCGTTGCCAGCTCAGACGGTCGACGCAACACTTGCTTGGAGTTTATCGGCAGGCGTCTGGAATCCTAAGGTTTTTCTTGGGCGTTGATTCAAGAGCAGCTCGACCTGGTCGAGCTGCTCTTGCGTGATGGACGACAGATCGGCTCCCTTTGGGAAATATTGCCGCAGCAGCAGATTGGTATTCTCATTCGAGCCGCGTTGCCAGGGGCTCTGCGGATCGCAGAAGTAAACCTGTACATCGGTCGCCACCGTGAACTCCTTGTGCTTGGCCATCTCCAGCCCGCGATCCCACGTCAACGAGCGTCGCAGGTTTGCCGGGAGTTTACAGACACGGTCGCTCAACGCCGCTACCACCACCGCCGTGTCTTTGCTCGGCACTTTAACCAGCATGAGAAAACGTGAATGCCGCTCCACTAACGTCGCAATGTAGCTGTTCTTTCCACCGGCTAGCAGGTCGCCTTCCCAGTGGCCGGGGATCGCTCGGTCTTCCGCCTCCGCAGGTCTTTCGCGAATCGAGATGGCATCGACGATCTGCCCGCGGCGATGTCCATGTTCGCTCGCGTGACGCGAGCGGCGCATCCGCCGCTTCGACCGCAGGTGGTCCATCAGCTCTTTTTTCAGCACTCCATGCGCCTGAATGAACAGACTGCGATAGATAGTCTCGTGGGACACGCGCATACTCTCGTCGTTGGGATACTGACTCTTCAGCCACCCGGCAATCTGTTCGGGTGACCAGTCCAGAATCAGTTTACTCGCAACCACATCGCGCAACTCGCTGTTCGCGGCGAGAAGACAAGGTTTCGGCCGCAATGCTGCGTTCCATGCTTGCTTGTCGGCATCGTAGGCCCGATAGGCAGGTCGGCCACCGTGGCGAGCCACTTCACGACTCACCGTGGAAGTTGCGCGATGGAGGTGTCGAGCGATCTCACGCAGCGACGAGCCGGATGCCATCCCTCGCGAAATGTCCTCTCGCTCAGCGAAGCTGAGCGCCAGTCGCGAACGGCGACGAGTTAACGGAGGGATGCCGCCTCGAGGCAGCAACACAGCGCGAATCGTGTTGTGACACTTGCCGTAAACGCGGCCAATTTCATGCAGCGTCTCCCCGGCCTTCCATCGACTCCAGATCTCGCGCTTATCAAGCGCAGAAAGCCCCAGCCGCCCTCGTCTCATAGCAACACCACCTTTGCGACCCAGATTTACATCTCATGGTGTTGCATCGACCTGTCGAATGCACC